>Ga0105237_10000705_pt1 | contig 46265 bp, 41 predicted proteins | sample KBSC24metaG_FD_81520 | JGI IMG/M metagenome (GOLD analysis project Ga0105237, IMG submission 81520) | Corn rhizosphere microbial communities from Kellogg Biological Station, Michigan, USA - KBS C2-4 metaG | ecosystem: Host-associated > Plants > Roots > Rhizosphere > Soil | place: Michigan, USA...
CACCAATCCAATTGCCGCCGATAACTGCCACAGCAATATGGAGGCATAATTTCCGTCCGTAGCAAGCCTATTCCAAGGTGCTAAGCAGACAGACATAAACGTTCATGCATAATGCAGGCTAGATGTCTTAAGGTCTTACTTGGAGATCAATACGGATATTTCCGTGATTTAATAGATCAGGAAGAAACGCAGGTTTCTTCCGGACCAGCCTTGCAGAAGCGATTAAATTCTGCCGAGAAATTCCTAAGGAATAAACCACCTTTTGAACTTGGATTTGGTCTGACGGCTTCTATTGATAAACGAATTGCAGTTGAGAATACCAAAGGACATGTTACAGTTGAGCTTACTCCACAAGTTGAATACTGCTTTGATCCTGCAGGTACAAAGAGAGCTATTTATGCGTGGGATGGGATTGAACGGTTCGGCCCATTTAGTCGTCAAACATTTTTATACAGAACACCAAATATTTTAGTTCTGACTCCTGACACAGTCCTGGGTAAGGTGGAAACTTTTCTAAAGAAATTTCGGGACGGAATCGATATTCCAAACTCACGTTGGCAAGCAGGTTTTGCTAAGACGTTCGGGCTTCTGAATCCAAAATTTTCGCGTTGGGAGGTTCCATGGCGAAATACAACTGGGAAGTCCGCAGCAAAAGCATATTTAGAAGCAACTGAGGCTTATCTTCAAGCATGTAACGGAGATTATCCAAATGCAGCAATAGTCGTAATTTTGGATGACCACGCGGGATTACCAGATCACGAGAATCCATATCTACACGTCAAAGCAATGCTGCTCTCAATAGGAATACCAGTTCAGGAAGTACGCCTTGGTACAATAACACAATATGCAAAAGCTCTTCAGTATATTAATCAGAATTTATCCATAGCTTTGTATGCAAAAATGGGAGGGATCCCTTGGACTGTAGATCACGCAGTACCTATCAGTGACGAAATCATAATCGGCATGGGGGCACATGAGGTCTCTGGTAGTAGATTTAGTGATCGTCAACGTTACGTTGGCGTCACCACCGTTTTTAGTCGAGACGGAAATTATCTGCTTTCAAATGTAAATAATAAATGTTCATTCAAGGAATATCCAGATGTCTTGCGCACATCAACCTTACGGATCCTGAGAGAGCTAAAAGAACTAAACGGTTGGGCAGCGGATAGCACAGTACGTGTCGTCTTTCACACATACAAACCTCTCAAGAATATCGAGACAGCAGATATAATAAACGCGTGTTTAGATGAATTTTCAAGAGAACAAACGATTCAATTTGCTTTCGTATCTATAGTTGAGAATCATCCATTCAATCTATTTGATGCACAACAAGCTGGTATAAGAGATCCGATAACGAATCGTAACAGAGGAGCTCTCGTACCAGAACGGGGTATTATCACACAAATTGGACCACATACGCGGTTACTATGTACCACTGGACCACGATTGGTAAAGCGAGGCCGACTTGCACATCCTAGACCATTGCTGATCAGTTTGCATCCGAGTTCTACATTTTACGATCTCGGATATCTAACCGAACAAGTGTTGAAATTTACGTCCCTTTCTTGGCGCTCAACTCAGCCATCGTCAGTCCCAGTAACGGTTTTATATTCGCAATTGATAGCCGAGTTACTGTTACGTCTTGAGGCAACTTCCATGTGGTCGCCAGTAATGCTCAACACAAAGCTGAAATATCATCGCTGGTTTCTATGATAGATATGCTAAACTTGACTTATGTACATCAACTTGCCTCCTTAGCTGACAAGTTGCAGACAGAATGGGCTTGGCCAGCGCCAGATAGCGGCTTTGCGGCTCATTGTTTCTTTGCGGCCGGAGAAAAACCTCCGGCCGACAGGCTAACAAAGATTGAAGGAGTCGTCGATGCGAATCGTATATTTCAGTCGCCAATACTCTCATCAATCGGATATATACGCTCGATTGATCAATCTTCACATTCCAAACTGACTAAGCAATGGTCGGCCGCTATATCACGGTTGCTGAAAAGGAATGCTTTTCCACCTGATAGAGAATCTTTTGCGTATCGCCCGACTGAATTACTAGGTCTTTCTCTAGGTTTTCGATATATTGAATCCACGGATAAAGATCTCGCTCAATTCAAGCAGATATTATCCGAAACAGAAGAAAGATTGCGAGACTCAAGTTTGTCGCAGAAGCTCCTCAGCGCATACGCAGCACATATTCTAGGCGTCGATTGGCTTCCAATCGTAATTTCTCATCCCGAAAAGTTATCCGATTCCGAGCTTGGAATTATTTTTTGGCTACAGAGCGTGGACAAGGAACTACAGGCAATCAAATATAGCTTTGAATATTCGATTGGACCGACTTTGCTCGAACGTTCGGCAATACAGTGGTTAAGCGGATCGAACTATTTCGAATACGCGGTGTTATATTTTTCACTAAGGCGTCTTAGCATGAACGTACTACGTGAGACCAATGCTATGTTGGCGAATGAGAACATGATGCACTCAATGAATGACGACAGTTCACAAAATGGCTTACGAGTCTTTATTAGCTACAGTCACGACAGTACAGAGCATCGTGATGCAGTGCTTAAGCTTGCTAATAAATTAAATGAAGAAGAGGGTATTTTAACTGATATTGATCGATATCATGAGCTGCCACCACCAAAACAAGGATGGCCGCGTTGGATGCAAGATCAGCTCGATTCCGTAACATACGTGCTGATCGTATGTACAGAAAGATACTATCAATCGTTTCGTGGGGGCATTAAAGGATACGGTAAAGGTGTAACATGGGAAGGCGCAATTATCACCCAAGAATTATATGATTCTTCTTCACACAACACTAAGTTCATTCCGGTCGGTTTTGGGGCATATGATAAAATCTTACCGTATATTCCAGAAACTTTGCGGAGCACAAATTACTACGATCTTACGTCTCAATTGCAATTCGAGAGGCTGATCCGTCACTTAACCGGGCAGCCTGAAACAACACGACCGAAACTAGGTTCACGACGGGTGTTTCCATCCGCATGAACCTTGAGGCATTACTCTGTTGATGAAAATCTCTGCAGGAGAGTAAAGATCTGGCTTATTTTAGAACATTTGCGAACTGGTAGTCATTCTTTAGAGAACTCCACGGAGTTGCGCAAACTGCGCCAGAACGTCATTCCATGCCGGGAAAGCATCGTAGCAGAGAACGCGACATTGCCTATGGTATTCAACACCCAATGTGGCACTGAGTGTTTGGGGCGGAAATAACGCCTCGCTATTCGCGAATGACATATCCGCCGGACGCCGGTAGCCTCGTGGAAAGGCCGCAAGGCTGATGCGCTCATAGTCAGCCTTGATAGTGTCGTACTCCGCGCTATGAAGCATGGCGATGACTTCGGGCCGCGTCACGAGACAAGCAAGATCGTAGTAATGGCGAGCGTAGCTGCCGATTGCTTGGCCGCTCTCTTTGAACATCTCGACCTTTGCATGGATGGCAAACATCTTCTCTACGAATGTCCTCCGGAAGTGCAAGAGCGGCATGTCAAACGGGATTTCGTCTACCGCCTCAAGTGTCGCTCTGGTTTCACGCAAGAATGCAGATACGTAGGATGTGATGGATCGCGTCTCAGTCGGCTCCGTACCACTGCTAGTGCCGACTTCGAGTAGCACACGCGGTGCGACGGCCGCAATGCCTGAAAAGCGCAGTGGATACTCAAAGCGATCACTGCGGCCGAAACCGCCAACAGTTTGGCTTTCCTCCGGGCGCAGTGTCAGACCACCGTGAGCTGCCACGGCATCACGTAGTTTCTTGAGTTCGCGGTCAATGCCGTTCCTGCCCAGAGCCGGATCATAGGCAATGGGATTGACAAAGAGATCAAGATCCTCTGAAAATCGCTGGATGAGATCCCATCCCTTCGATAGGCTCGTGCCGCCTTTAAAAAGGATTTTGCCCGGAAGATAACTTGCGACGATGCGTAGAGCTTCCGTCACATAGTAGTCCTTCTCTATAAGCTGTTCCGTAAGTCCAGGGCGGGCGAAGTGTCTCTGGGCTGCAATGATTGCCTGATCGAAATCAGGATGTTCAAACAATCTCATTTTGCCTGCCACTCCTTGGCGTGTTTGAGGCCGCTCAAAGCGCCGAAATCGAACCGCGAGAGCGGATTGAGGCTTGCTTTCAGAGAACCTAGTATTGTGGTGTCGGCCTTGATTTCTTGTCCAATTGCACCCAGCATGGCCCGGACGCGCGGCGGTTCCGTTTGTGCCACGTCAGCAAGACGGTGGAAACGTCCAGGCTCGTGGAACAAAGCTATCAAGCGCTGCTGTATAGCAGAATCGCTTAGGTCGCTGGTCTTTCCGCGTCCACGTAGAAAATCGAGCAGTGCCGCATCCTCGATGGATAACCCCTTCCAACTTTCCGGACGCCGCGTAATGATTCTAACATGTTTATCGCCTATCGTCTGGGGCGCTACGGCATTCGTTGGAGTCGCATATTCTTGTTGGGCTGGATTTTGGGTCGTAAACCCAAGTAGGTTTGCCGCCGTAAGGCCGGCCGGCAAGATGGGCATCTTTAAGCGATGGGAGAGTACATCGCTTTGAGCCGGGCGGCTTGGGCCGAAGGTTGTTGGCCTGGAGTGATAGTATAAACCTTTGCCCACACGCTGCAATACCTGCTCTCGGGAAAGGCGAGAAAGAGCCTGCGTCACCGCAGCAGGCGGTAATTCGGCAAAATCGCTGACGCGCCAATACCCTTCTCCCTTTTGCTTGATGCGTTCACGAATAAGTGAAGCTGCGCTTGGGGTGCTAGACGGTTGTTTAATTGAAGCACTTGGCATACGTAGCATGGAGTGACTCTACCATCGGTATCACATCATGTCAAGTTAATATGCATAAAAACTTGACATGATGTCTGCCTGGTTATTTGCTTACCATGTTTCAGTGCTTTTCACTCCGGTGCATTTAGAGAATCATGCACCGGAGCATTTACGACTCGTCTGCGCTCTTAACTATTACGGACTCACAAACTTCCATTGCTGGTTGTTGCTGGTGCCGCTGGCCCAGAGCTGCATGGTGGATCCGTTTGCGGTCAAGCCGCCGGTATCGAGGCAGACGCCGCTTGCGCGGTTTACCAATTTGTAGTAGCCGGAGCTTGTCGCTGTGAATGCCCACTGCTGATTGTAACTGGTCCCGAGCGCCCATTGCTGACAGCTGGAGCCGTTTGCGGTATTGCCGCCGGTATCCAGATACAGGCCGCCGGTCCGGCAGCTTAGACTGTAGTACCCACCGGCATAAGAGATGTCCCACTGCTGATTGAGGCTGGTGCCGCCGGCCCACTGGGCAACCACCGATCCGTTGGTCGTCACGCCCAGATTGTCGAGCATGTTGCTGTCTGCGCGGTTTTGCAGCTTGTAGATGCCGTTCGGGATCGCCTGCTGCCAGATGTAAGCCAGCCCCCACGAGTAGCGGAACATGTTTGCAACCCCGGGATTGACCTCAACGAGGTTGTTGTAGGACATATACCATCGGTAGGTGTCGACATCGTTTACGCCGGACCATGCCATGGACCCGATGCTGTTGTCGTGCACATAGGCGCATGTTCCCGTAAGGTAAGAGACGTCCTGCTGAGTTCCCTGCTCCCAATGCCAGAAGAAGTCTACGGTTCTGAAGGTCTCGACACCCATTTCCGTAATCACTGTTCGCGAGGCATAAGTGCCGACGGCGGTGCTGCAGACGTTGTAGTAGCTGTTCCAATCGCCGGTGTTGCTGACGCTCCAGAACCAGTGATAGGTGTGAAAGCCCAGATACTGGTTATTCATCCGCGAGTCGGCTCCCACGGCGGTTACGCCCGTGGCGTAGCCGGTTCCGTCGAAGATGCATTTCCACGATGTCGGCGCATATCGGGTGATAAATGCGGCATAGACGTTGTTCAGATTGGTAGCGGTATAGCCGTATGGCTCATTGAGCGGCTCGTACAGGACGCTGGCATTGTTCTTATAGACGGTGTTGACGGAATCCCACATCGTTTGCCAGTTGGCGGTGGTGTCGGTGCCGTTGTCGAGCGCGCCGCCGGCGATCCAGAAGCACAGGTCGACTTTGCATCCCGCCGCGATAATCGCATTAATGGCCGCCTGATACTTCGGCCAGTAGGTGGAATTGGAAGTCGTTCCATAGCTGATGGGCATGCGAATGGTCAATCCGCCGCTCGCTTTGGCCGCATTGGCGATATATGTTGCAATTGTAGCAACCTGACTGGATGTCATCGACGACGTAATGCCGCTTGGCAGCAGAATGCGTGATGGCGCGCTGTTACCGTTGGGGTCGGCCCAGTTCATTCCCCGGAGCGCCTGGGTCGTTGCCGAGGCAGGTGTGGCAAACGCGCCGAAGAGGGAAATCGCGGCGGCAAACGCCGCGCATAAGTATCGTTTCATAGCACATCCTCGTTGTTCCTGAATGTCGATCTTATAGCACTGAATTGCTTATGTTGTGAAAATACTTATCTGATTCTGACCTCCTTCAATCATAGACTTTTCTCTCATAGTGTTGCAGCGGCATGTAAGAGGTAAACCAACTCCTTAACATATTGAATTGTGACTGTAGCAAAACTATTTAATAAATTCTCAAGTGCGAAACACGACAGACGACGATTTCCGGCGCGTTGAACTTGAAGTTTCTGCGCTGAAACAGAGCCATTTTATCAGCGTGAAACTTGTGTTGCTCAACTGAACAAATATTTGAGCACATCACAATGATAGCATAACTACACAAACCTGTCAATATCCTTACACAACCAATCTTTCACCAATGTGTAATGGTATGAGGATTTGGATTTGCGCTTGATACGGCGTGAACACGCGGGCATACTTTCTTTCGCTTCGATCATGAAATAGCGCAGCGTAGTTACTTTCGCCTTCAAGCGGACAATCTGTCGGATATTGGTTCGCAAGTTGTGCGCACAACTTGCGAACCATTGGAACCATAATTAAATTTTGATGCCAATGATTTTTATAAAATGGTGCCTACTTTGTGCCAGGAATACTTGACTCGGTTCAGTACATTTGATATAATCGTTCACGTTCCACTTGTTTGCTTCTCCTGCAATAACACAATATATTTGGTTTTATAATTATTATCGCAATCCTGTTTCTGGAAGATTTAGCTAAGCTAACCGGTTAAGCCAGGCTAAAGCTACACGACTTAAATAAGGTTTAAGAATATCATCGCGATATAAGCGAATACTACAAGGAGATACTTCGATTGAAAAGTTCGATTTGGAAACGGGTGGCCGCACTGTCGGCGGCCGCCTGCGCTCTTATTACAGGGGCAATCGCGCCCAAACCTGCAGCGGCCTCGGTAACAGGCGTCTTCGGTGGTGGGCCATTCTACAATAACGCGACCAACAATATCAACGAACTGAAGAACGCCGGGTTCAGCGAGGTGATCGTCTGGAATATCCAGGTCCGCTCAAACGGCGATCTCAATTTCAACGGCGAGTTCCCGGTCTGCTCAAATGGTTCTTATGTCGGCGGATCTACTCACCCTGATTTCGCCTCGAACATGGCAACCTTGAAAACAGGCTGCGTCACAAGAGTAACCTTCAGCATCGGATCGTCGAATATCGGCGACTTTCAGGATATCCGCGACCTTGTAAACTCACAGGGCACCGGTTCGACCAGTATACTCTACAAGAACTTCCTGGCGTTGAAGCAGGCCATTCCCGCGCTCGATGCTATCGACCTCGATGACGAGAACTGCTACGACACGTCTACCATGGTCAAGTTCTGTGTGATGCTTGCAGACCTGGGATACAACGTCGCGCTCGATCCTTACACCAACAGCGCGTTCTGGACCGGTGTCGCCTCTCAGGTCAACAGCCAGCGTCCGGGCGCGATCGACTCGATCCATCTGCAGTGCTACGACGGCGGCGGCGGCAACAATCCTTGCTCATGGAACTTCAATGGTATTCCCGTCTACCCGGGCATGTGGACCAACGGCAACTCTCCGGCCAGCGTCCAGACGCAGATGACGAACTGGAAGAACCAGTGCGGCATCAAAGGCGGATGGATGTGGCTGTATGACTCCTTTGTGGGCAGTTCGTCACAGTGGGCGGCGGCCATCAACAACGGCATCGGCGGGCAGCTCCCGACAGCCTACTTCATGATTGTCAACAAGTCGAGCGGCAAAGCCATCGACCTGATCGGCGGAAATACGGCGAACGGCGCTGCTATCAATACATGGGCCTACGATTACAACGGCCCCAACCAGCGCTGGGCATTCCGTCCCACGGAGAGCTCCAACCACTTCAAGCTGATGTCCTGGGTCAGCGCCAAGTGCGCCTGCATCGATGGGGACTCTCTCTCCGCCGGCGCGACGCTGCATGAGTGGGACTATGTTGGCAGCAACCCTGGACAGCAGTTCGACCTCGTCGATGCCGGGAACGGATGGTACCGGATTAAGAACGTCAAGAGCGGCCTGTACCTGCAGGATATGGGCAGCGGCACCGGCATCCAGTCGCCGTCGAACAACATCACGCAGCAGCCGAATGCGGCGGTCGACACCCAGTTGTGGCGTCTGCAGCCCTGGGGGACCTACAAGATTCGCACCAGCACCGGCCATTACATATGCGTGCAGGGTGCAGGCGGCCAGAACGGCGCACAGATTATTCAGTACGTTACGCAGGACAACTCCTGGTTCAAGTGGACCTTCACGAATGAGGGCGACGGCTGGTACGGTCTCTTCAGCCAGAACTCTCCCACACGCGTTATAAGCGTTGTAAACAGTTCCACCGCGAACGCGGCGAACACCCAGCTCTGGGACTATAATGTCAACAACGTCGGCGATCAGAAGGTCCGCATCCTGCCCAAGACCAACGGCCGGTTCAAGTTCTACTTCAAACACGACGGCATGACCTGGGACATCCCCGGCGGCCAGTACGGCAACGACATCCACCTGCAGCAGTATCCGGACAACGGAAACATCTGGCAGGAATTCTACATGGAGCGCACGCCTCTCTAAAGTGGATTCGTGCCTGGTACGATGAGACCGGACGCTCCGCGATGATTCGAATATCATCGCGGAGCAACATGATAATGAGCAGCATTGCCCCAAAATGCTTCTACTTTAATGCCCCACCAGCCCCTTACATTTAGTCATGGAACTCTCAGCCGCGCCGAAAGTCCGCAAAGTGTTGCAGATCATCCAATTTGCCAAAACTATCTACCATTGAGCGACTTCGACGGTTATACTAAGTGGAGGTGTTGTGATTTTGGAACTGGAGGTTCAGGATGGATTACGTTTACAAAATGATGGACTCGCCGGTAGGGCAGTTGAAGCTTGTGGCGCGAGGCAGCGCTCTTGCGGCTATCCTGTGGGAGAATGATGATCCGGCGCGCGTCAGGCTCGGATCGATGTCCGAGGACGCGGACAATCCCATGCTGCTGGAAGTCGAACGGCAGCTGGACGAGTACTTTGACGGCCAACGGACACGCTTCGATGTGCCGCTCGATTTCCAGGGCACGGAGTTCCAGAAGAAGGTTTGGGATGCCTTGCTTGCCATACCGTTCGGTGAGACGCGCAGTTACGGACAGCTGGCGCAGCAATTAGGAAATCCGAACGCAAGCCGGGCCGTGGGGGCAGCCAATGGGAAGAACCCGATCTCAATCATAGCTCCCTGCCATCGGGTGATTGGAAGCACCGGCGCACTCACCGGGTTTGCAGGCGGTATGGAAGCGAAGGCGCTTCTTCTCGCGTTGGAGGCAAACAAAAGTGACCTCTTCAGTATGTGAGGAAGAAGGCGGTAGAACTTTGAGCATATCCCAGTATCAGAGCAAAACGCCGTAAATTCCAAAGTTTGCAGAATGGTGCAATGATGCTGGAGAAACGTTATATTGGCAGAGGTCTCCAAAAGGATAAACTACGCTTAAGATCGGCTGAGACAGCATCTCACCGATCGAATGCGATTTGGAGTTTCGTTTTAGCGCGATCAGGCACGAAATACCGGGTCAAGCAAAACGATGCCGTTCAGCCTACGCTGAGCAAACGTATCTTAAGGAGAAATCAATACAGAAGCGCACACTTGGAAACAGCGGTCTCGAAGTTTCGTCCCTCGGCCTTGGCTGCATGAGCATGAGCTTTGGCTATGGCCCGGCCGCCGACGAGCAGGAGATGATTTCGCTTATCCGCAAGGCCGTCGAACTCGGTGTCACCTTCTTCGATACGGCGGAAGTCTACGGCCCTTATATCAACGAAGAGCTTGTGGGGGAAGCCCTCGCTCCTGTTCGCGATCAGGTTGTGATCGCCACCAAGTTCGGGTTCGTAGTCGGTCCCGAAGGTCCGGCCGGCCTGGACAGCCGTCCCGAGCACATCCGAGAAGTCGTGGAGGCGTCACTGCGGCGTCTGAATACCGACCGGATCGAACTGCTCTACCAGCACCGTGTCGATCCCGATGTGCCTATGGAGGACGTTGCCGGGACGGTAAAGGAGCTTATCGCGGAAGGTAAGGTCAGGGCCTTCGGTCTGTCCGAGGCGGGCGTGGACGCGATCCGCCGCGCACATGCCGTCCAGCCGGTGGCGGCCCTGCAGAGCGAATACTCTCTGTGGTGGCGGGAGCCCGAGCAGGAGATCCTGCCGGCGCTGGAGGAACTCGGTATCGGCTTCGTGCCGTTCAGCCCGCTCGGCAAAGGATTCCTTACCGGCAAGATCGACGAAAACACGACATTCGGCGACAAGGACTTCCGCGGCAGGATCCCTCGCTTTTCGCCGGAGTTCCGTAAGGCAAACCTAACACTGGTGGAGCAGATCGGCCGAATCGCAGAGCGAAAAGGGGCGACGCCCGCTCAGCTGGCTCTCGCCTGGGTGCTCGCCCAGAAGCCGTGGATGGTCCCGATCCCGGGGACGACCAAGCTGCACCGACTGCAGGAGAACATCGCATCGGCGGATGTTGAGCTGACCGCCGAAGACCTGCGCGAGATCGATGAAGCCGCCTCGCAGGTCACCATTGAAGGCGCTCGCTATCCTGAGAGCATGCAGCGCATGATCAACCGCTGATCGAGTTGCGGATGGGCGAGGGGAACACGAAAGCGGTTCTGCTAGAACGCAAAGTTCCAGTGAACTGCCAGAGTTTTCGCCTCGCTCTCCGTCAAGGGGATGATCGCGCCGTGTTTCGGCGAGGCGAAGTTCGTCGCCTTCATGACACCCTCATTAAAGCGGCCGATGTCTTTGAAGTGGACAAAATCGGTTGTCTCGCTGAATCCGAAATTGTGCGGCTGGATGCCGAAGATGTCATACATAAGCACATAGGTGTCTGAGTCAATACGCTGCCAGACATTCGGAGCTTCGCAGGCCACATTCTCCGGATCGACCTTTGCCGGGTCGTAAACGTAACCTTCATTGATCCGATCCGATACCGCCTGTCTGAGGCCGCCCGGCGTTTCGTGGACGACATAGAACATGTGAAACTTATTGCCGACCCTGGTGATATCGGCATCGATTACGTTGACATTCTCACGAGGGTATTTGAACAACTGCTGAGGCACGGTTTCCAGCCTGGCGAAATCGTCGTCTGCATACGAGTAATAGAGCATGTTCGGCCCGTTGCCAAAGCGGGTCGTGAAGTAGACCATCAGCTTGCCGGCAACCTCGTCGTAGATCGTTTCCGGAGCCCAGGCGCAGCCGATATCGGCCATCTCGGGAAACGCCTTGTCGACACGGAAGATCGAGTGCGACCAGTGGATGAGATCCGCCGACTTCATCAGGATCAGCGCGCGGTTATTTCCCCACTCGTACAGTTCGCCCGGCCGCTCCCATTCGGTATCGCGCAGACCGGCCTGTTTTGCATAAATATGGAGGTCGGTCATGGCCATGTAGAACGCGCCATCCGGCCCGCGCATGATATGCGGATCGCGGATGCCCTTCTGTTCGGCCAGGTCACGCCCATTCATCACGGGCTGGCCATCGTTGATATCCGTGAATGAATAGCCGTCGCGGCTGAGGGCGAAATACACGCTGTGTGTATCATCCTTGAAATAGACAAAGAGGTAGGCGCTCAGATCCGGCTGTGTGTTCTGCAACATCAAAGTATTCTCCAGGTGATACTTTACCTCCACAAACGGCGTTCACAGTCTGCAAAGACAATTTACATTATGCCAAAAAGCCGCCTGCGCCTTCATGCTTGCAATTTAAAAATCCAGATTTGTTTCACCTTGACAACATTTTGGGCGAATGTTATAATCGAACAGAATTGAAATCCAAGAGAAATCCAAAATTATGTAAGATATCAAAATAACAATTGCTATTCAGAGATAAGGAGCATGAAAATGACACAAAGACGAACATCACGGCATCTTGGCGGTCTCGGGTGTGTACTGCTTTCTGCTGTATCAATGCTATACTTGCCGTACAAGGCGTCCGCTTACGATGCTTCCACGCGCGCGACTTGTTATCAATGCTGGAAGAACGCATTCTACTGGGAATATCCGGCGGGCGTCGGTCACTTTCGATCTCGACAGGGCGGCGCAGATCCCACTTCGTTCTGGCAGGGCGCCGAGATGATTGAGATCGTCGAGGATGCAATCGCCGTCGGTTGTGACAATACGACGACGCTGAACGCGCTTTGCGCGGGTTTTACCAACCAGTTTGGGACCGATTGGTCCTGGAATACGTTCAATGACGACCTCGCGTGGGCCTCGATGACGTTCAGCCGGGCATATCAGATGACCGGAAATTCCAGTTATCTGACTCTGGCCAAAAACGCCGCCGACTTAGCCTATACCCGTGGATGGGTTACGCCGAACGGCCAGGTGGGCGTCGGGGGTGAGTTCCAGGACACCTCGAATTCGTCACGGCCATCGTGCGCCAATGGCCCGCTTGGCGACGCCGAGTTTATGCTCTTCCAGGAATTGGGGGACGGCAACTATGAAGGGCGCGCTGCGAACCTCTATAACTGGGAAGTCGCGAACACCTATGAGGCCTCGACCGGCGCGGTAGATGAGGGCCCATCCACCGGACCCAATCCAGGATGGGGTATCTACTTCACTTACGATAGCGGAACTTTCGCTACTGTTGCTAATCAGATCGGAAAATGGGCCGATAACGGTACTGCCATCGCCAATGCTAATCATGCCGGCGACTGGGTTCAGAGCCATTGGGGGGTAAATATGCAGTCCTTTGGCGACGGTTCCGATGGGGGAGGCTTTAACGGCATATGCCTTCGCGGCCTCGCAAGAACTGGTTACAATGTTCCCTTTCTACAGGCTGCGTGCGAGCGAGCGTGGGCCTGCCGCAATTCCAGCGGCTTGACCGATTGCACCTGGACACAGAGGACATCGGACACACAATCTCTGTTTGCGTGGGACGCCAGCAGCGGCGTCGCCGGAATGCTGTGCGTCCCTGTGCTGTCCTTTACGAACGCGGTATATAAGCCGGTCGATAATTCAAATAGCGGTTGGAATGTCGTCGGAACGGTCAATAGTGATGTCAACAATATCGTCGGCGCAATCGGCATCGGCATCAATAATAGTAGTATGGGCGGAGATCCTGCTCCGAATCACGCGAAACAGCTCATCGCGACCTGTTCCGTGGGCGGAAATCTGGAAACCTTTACGATCCCTGAAAATGGAGCGATCAACATCATGAACGGCTCCGGGACAATCGTTTCCGCCCGCTACCTCCCGGTCGACGGCTCGAATACCGGCGTCGATGTCTCCGGTAAATTCGGCGGCGGTGTCCGTAATGTCGCCATCAACAACACGACCATGGGCAGCGACCCCGCCCCCGGCCATGCCAAAGAACTCAAAATGGTCTATACCGAAGGCGGCGTGCAGGAGACGGTCGTCGTTCTCGAAAACTCCGCTTTGAATCTTTAGCCATTGTATTCGTGGGAGGCAGACAACAAGACCAGGCGGCAGCGCTATAATAACGCTGCCGCCTGTTTTCTACGCTGGAGGCTCGTAGTATGATATTCACGCTTTCGCTGAAGCATGGCCTGAAGAAGCAATTGTGCAACAAGCTGTTGCACAAATTCCGTGGGGCCATAATGTCCGGCTCCTCGATCATTTGAACACGCGGGAAGAGCGTGAATGGTATGCCCGCGCTACCATCGAAAATGGGTGGAGTCGCAATGTGCTGGTCATCCAGAGCCAGAGACGAGTGTAGGCCCTCCATTGTCCAGGTATCGCATCGGTCAGCTTAGCGCAGTCGCGGCGTGTGGCGATATCGCTGTCGGAGGGCGAGTAATATGCACGCCGGTGAACTGTATATCGATGAGACGCTTGTGTCGGGACTGTTGACGGCGCAGTTTCCGATATGGGCGGGGCTGCGCGTTGAGCGGGTGGCGTCGTCGGGGACCGATAACGCGTTGTTTCGGCTTGGCGGGGATCTGGTGGCGCGTCTTCCTCGGGTCGCCTGGGCTGCGGGGCAGCCGGAGAAGGAGTTTCTGTGGCTACCGAAGCTCGGGCCGAACCTTTCCCTTGCCGTATCGGAGCCGGTTGTACTCGGTCAACCGGCCAGCAGCTATCCATGGCATTGGACCGTCTGCCGGTGGATCGACGGCCACAATGCGACACTGGATCGTATCGAGAACGCCGAGCGGGCTGCGGAGGATCTTGCCCGATTTATTGTCTCCCTGCGCCGGATCGATGCCGTGGGTGGGCCGGTCGCCGGAGAGCACAACTCATTTCGGGGTGTGCCGCTCGCGCAGCGCGATAAGCTGACTCACGAGGCGATATCGGCGCTTGGCGACATTCTGGACGTGGACGCGATGACCGTGGCATGGGACAGAGCGCTTGCAGCGCCGCCATGGAACGATCCTCCCGTCTGGGTACATGGCGACCTGCAGTCCGGAAACCTTCTTGCGGCGAACGGACATCTAACAGCCGTCATTGACTTCGGCTGCCTCGGAGTGGGCGACCCGGCCTGCGATATGCTCGCCGCCTGGAACCTGTTTCCCGCCGCTGCCCGCGAAGTATTTCGCAAAGCCGTCGCGGTAGACGATTCTACCTGGGAGCGCGGACGAGGCTGGGCGTTGTCGATCGGAGTGATCGCTCTGGCTTATTACCGGCAAACCAACCCTGTCCTCGCAGGCATCAACCGGCGCGCGATCGATGAAGTTCTTGCCGGCTGAATTTGGCATCAACCCACGTTTGGAACCCATAAACCCCAACCGGCTTCGGAGATAGTCTTCGAGGCCGCTTGAGGCTGAAAACATTGCTCGAATTTTCCTCTTGTATATACATTGACAAGTATATACACAGTGAAGTATATTAAGGGTATGGTATCTGTGTTCGAAATCATTGCGGAGCCTAACCGCCGCGCGATACTGAGCCTGCTGGTCTCTTCACAACAGTCCGTTGGAGATATCGAGCGTCAGCTTCGTATGCCGCAGCCGACCGTATCAAAGCACCTGCGAGTATTGCGAGACGCCGGTTTCGTGGAATGCACGGTTGACGCCCAGCGCCGTCTTTACCGGCTGAGACCGGAACCGCTTCAGGAGGTAGATGCCTGGCTTGCTCAGTTCCGCGAGTTCTGGTCCCCTCACGTGGATGCTCTTGAACGCCACCTTGACCGCATGGACATGGATCAATCAACGGCAACGAAAAACGAGGGCGATACTGCGTAAATTGAACCGGCGCATCCTGCCGTCGCAGCCTGAACCGAGAACATAATAAGGAGAAGATAGGTGACCAATAGCAAGCAATATTCGCCAGGCCCCGCCGCCGGCGCGCAGGTACAAAAGGATGGTGAGAAGTGGGCGCTCATTCTCGTGAGAGAACTGCGTCACTCGCCAGATAAAGTCTGGCAGGCATTGACCGATCCGGCGCATTTGCGCGAGTGGGCTCCTTTTGAAGCCGATGGGAGTCTGGGTAAGGCGGGAGCTACGGTGAAGCTCTCCACGGTGGGAACGCCGCATGTAACCGAAACGGAGATAACGCGAGCCGATCCCCCGAGGTTGCTTGAGTACAATTGGGGTGGCAACGATACCCGTTGGGAACTCGAAGCCTTAGGTGAGGGCACGCGTCTGACGCTATGGACCAAGATCGACCGCCGTTATATCTCGATGGGCGCTGCCGGGTGGCACATTTGCTTGGATGTTCTGGATGAGTTCCTCAACGGAACCCCCATCGGCCGCATCGCCGGCCCGGACACCATGCAGTTCGAAGGCTGGCGGCGGCTGAACACGGAGTACGCCAAGAAGTTCGGCGCTGAATAGCGGTACTAAAGTGACCGGCAAAGACCACAAAGAAAGCGACTATCATGAGTAATATAAGCAGCGGTTTGGAAGAAGCGTCGGATTCTGAGGTGATCGATGCGCAAATCAAGGAGAGGAATGATTGGCGCGGCGAGGCGCTCGCTCGGGTACGAACGCTCATCAAGCAGGCCGATCCCGATGTGGTCGAGGAATTGAAGTGGAGAAAGGCGTCCAACGCGATGTCCGGAGTTCCGGTGTGGTCGCACGCAGGGATTATCTGTACGGGTGAGACATACAAGAGCGCCGTAAAGATGACCTTTGCCAAGGGCGCTTCTTTGGAAGATCCTTCCGGCCTCTTCAACTCCAGTCTCGAAGGCAATACCAGGCGCGCCATCGATATTCATGAGGGCGACGAGATTGATGAGGAGGCGTTGAAGGCGCTCATTCGCGCCGCCGTGACACTGAACACAGCTTCGGCGCCCAAGAAGTCAAAGGCGAAAGCGTAGACAAGCGAGGGATTTGAGAGAAGGTAAGCAGTTGGCTGTGCCTGAAGCGATGCTTCAGGCACAGCACAAAACAGAGGGTTACGCTTTTGAGTTGACCACCGAAGAGAACATCTCTTTCGTTCTTGCGATGATGTGCTTGGACACTTCCGCGAACGTCAGACCGTTGGCCTGAAGAGTATCGGTCTCTTCCTTCCGGATGTCGTCACTCATCCACTTGATGACGGCGCCGATATCCCGCATGCTGACCTTATCGGCATCGCCGCATACGATTCGGATCGCTTGATCCAGCCTCGCCGGCGTCACCGCATAGTCAACAAAATCGGTGTACGTCTCCAATTTCTCTGCGGCCACGGGAACGAGTTCCCTGGTTTTGGCAACCTTATGTTTGTCGCCTTTCGTTTTGAAACGATAGATGACGCCAGCATAGTCGCCCACCCAAACAACACCTTCGCCCACACCTGTGACGCCGAACGCCCTGGCTACAGGACATTCCAGCTCCACAGCCATGGTGATCTCTCCCAGTTCGGCCTGGGCTGCCCCGGGATTACTGAAGTCGATCTCGATGCTGTAGTGACCGTAGTCGTTGATGTTGAAGATGCGCTGCTCCTTATCGGAGTAGGGCGCGCAATCAACCCAATAGGCGGCAAACTTTGGATCTTGCGGCCTCGCAACCTTGATGGCGAAAATGTAGAATGCCTTCTCAAGTTCGCCGATTGCGATGTCGTTTCCCTTCTGAATGCCGCGTCCCGCCCATTCGCCATAGATCGAAACGGTATCTGCATCAGACAGATTGTTATCCACATGAATGCGGTCGATCAGCTTCTTGAAGCTGACGGCGTTGGCTTCGGCGAATCTGGCAAAGCCAGTGTCGTCTTTCCCAACGCGTATTACCGTTTCTCTGCTCTGAAACCACATGCCGTCCTGCGCGTTGTGCGCAACACTCATGTTGGTTCCGTGAAGCTTCACAGTTCCTGTGAAGGCGATCGCCGGCAGTGGCCGTGTGTTGTCGTAAAGCGGCTCCTCGTTCGGACCTTCGCCCACATAAGCGGCTTGAAGACCGATTGCGTGAACCACGTTACGCAGCTGTTCGATACTTGGAAAGGGAATGTGTGTAATCACCCATATTCCCCCCTTTCTCCACCACGTGGCGATGTATCCGCCCTGTCAGGGTCGGCGCCACGACTTTAGAGCGCAGTATCGGCGCTCAAATTGGAACATCGATAGATCCACTCAGGGTAAAATCACTGCTGGGCAAACCATACCTCAACATCAGCATAGGAGTTAAGATCGAATAGTGCTTCTCCAAGATCATCGAGTTGGGCAGGCGTTAAAGTGTTAAGGCATGCCTCAATACCAGGCGGTACTTCACCAATATGGCGTGTCATCTGGCGAAGCAAAAGAGCTTGCCGCCCTTGCTGCATCCCACGTTGTTCCACAAATTGTAGTGTTGCTGCATCTACCATTTTCGCCTTCTCCTCCGCCTCGTAAGCCTCTCGCAAGCCACGATCCGATCCCATCCGTACCAGTTCCGCAACGGCTTTCGCAATCGCCGGCTCTGACTGCATCGTCGTTGGAAGCTGGGAACGATCCAGGTCCTGAGCCTTTGTCAAAAACGCGAGCCATCGGTCCAGAAGCGTATTGATTTGCGGCCAATCTTTGTGGAACTTACCCATCTCCACAAAGTACAATTGCAGATATCCCAACTCATCCGAATACTCGCCCGTCTCCATATCCCGTAACGCAAAGTGACGCACCATCCGCTCATCCGCGAAGAACTCGAAGTCCAGAAAGTGGATGCCGATGGTCGTATTTAGAAGCGAGTAATCCTGCCCTGACTTCAGCTGATCCACAAACTCTTTGGCTGCGTAGAACATTGCCCGCTTGCCGTAGAAGATGTGTTCGAGAATCTGCATCTCGATGTCATACCAGTTTCCATCCTGATCCTGGGCCTTGATATCGACAATGCTTTCCTTGGCGCCCTTGTAAGCCGCCAGGTTGAACGGATTTTTAATGACGACATCGGTGACATGGATGCGTGGTTCCACAATGCTATTGATCAAGGAGATCAACAGGTCCTTGTTTTCCTCGCTGCCGAACAGTTTGCGAAACACGAGGTCGATTTTCGGATTGAGATTTCTTCGGCGCATGATTGCTTCAGATTATTATACTCAACGCTTCAAATCCACAGCAATAAAACCAGATGGTTGAGTCGATCGGTTGCGCGCTCACCGGATGGCAGTCCGGCGAATCGCAGATCTGGCGTTTCAGCCCGGCACTGCGACCTGTTTTCCTGGGCAAACCAAGGCTGGAACCATCGACCACTTTGCAATGGTATCATTGAGCCATGAATAGATCCGACTTCCACACACTCTTTACCTACTCCGACAACTGCTGGACTCTTCTCGGGAAAACACTGCCGGAGGCGCCAGAAGCATGGGATGCCATATTTGAAACGACTTCTGCCTGGAACTCGGTCCATAAGCTCCTTGCCCATATCATTGGTGCAGAGGAGAGGCTAGTAACTATGCGCCTCAAAAACCAGCCTCTTCCCGTGCAATATGAGGAACGAGCGGCAGCCGACTGGCCCGGTCTTTATGAAGAGCACAAGGCCATTCGAGCCATCACCTACTGTTATATAGAATCCTTGACCGACGCCCAGTTCGACGAAACGATTCCCGGCATCGCCGGCCGCAATGACCTGACCCGCGCCGACCTGCTCTTTCACATCCTGAATCACGAGAATTATCACCGCGGCGAAGTTATAACCCAACTGCAACGCCTTGGCCTTGACCCACCTAACTTCGATTACCTATTGCTGAAATAATCGTTTTCAAGCGGCTTTAAATTCTGGTATGAGGCTCGTTCACCTACGGGCGATTACAGTGCGATTTGTAACGGCGCACCTGGCCGGCGCGACTCTCGGACGCGGTGAAGACAATGAAAAAGTACATTCTATTCGATCATGACGGCGTGCTGGTCGATACCGAGTTCTGGTATTACAAAGCTGCGGAGCGCGCCCTGGCGGACATCGGCCTCACTCTGGACAAGCAGCAATACCTCTGGGACATGGCGCAGGGATTGGGCAGTTGGGTCCAGGCCAAGGCGGCTGGAATCGATGAACCGACACTCAACAAACGGCGCGTGGCTCGTGATGCCTACTACCAGAAATATCTGAGAACCGAGGCCATCGAGATTGAAGGTGTCGTCGATGATCTTGCGGAACTGTCGAGATACGCCCGCATGGCTATCGTGACCACTGCAAAACGTGTGGATTTTGAGCTCATCCATGAAAATCGCCAAATTCGACAATTCATGGATTTCGTCCTTGTTCGCGACGACTACGAACTCGCCAAGCCGCACCCGGAACCATACCTGACCGCCCTGAGACGCTTCGGGGCCAGCAAAGAAGAGGCGCTGGTGGTAGAGGATTCAGGCAGGGGACTGAGCTCAGCCGTGGCGGCCGGTATCGACTGTGTCATTGTCTATAACGAATTCACGAAAACGCACGACTTCTCACAAGCCAGTTATCGGATCGACACTCTGATCGAGTTGAAGGACATCATCCTGGCCTTGAGCTGAAGGAGCATCTATCAGCGTATGCATGCGCCTCCGGCAGCGAAAGAGGACGGCTATCTCAAGCATGCCCCATCCCTCACTTTGCAACGAGATGAAAGAACCCATGCGGCTTTGTCGACGAGCAGGGTAAGCGCCGGTCGCTGGACTGCCTGGTCGCGGGCTTTCAGTACGTCAAGAACGTCTCCTTCAACCACGTCAAAATCGACGGCTCCGCCCAATCGGCCGATGCGATCCACTTCTACGCGTGGCCCCATGATGCGCCGTTCATCCAGCAGAATGTCACCCTGGACAACAGCCACATCGAAAACGTTCGCCTGCTATGGGACATTCCGCACGCCAGGATTTCCAATACGTCATTCCGAAACTTCGACTACGCGATCGACGCCCACGATGCGCGGATCACGAATTGCGCCTTCGACCGATTCTCCTGGGACAGGCCTAAAGACGGGATCATCGCCTTCACCTGGCTCCTGGGCGACGAGAGCGCCTAGGATTTCTGCCTACGGGTGGTCAAAGAAGCGGGGATCATGTTGCTACCGTCGAGCGTTTACGAGGATGGCGATTAAGCATGTGCGGATCGGGTTTGCGGTCTTTGGACCGTGCAGTTACCACAAATCCGTGCACGGTCGAGGTCGCCATCTCCGGCCCAACCGGCGGACGGTCAAGGAAGATGGTGCCAAGGGCGTGGCAGAGGGAATGAGTAGATAGTTCCTGACCTGATGTGTCATCGAAGCTCCTACTCCATCCAAGATTTAGGTGGAGTTTTCGTTATTTTCAGAGCACTGTGAGTTCGATCTAGAAAGAGTTCTGCTACCGCCTCAGGCCGTCAAGGATGTCACTATAACTCTGGATGGTCTTTGGACCTGAATCACAGCCAATATACGGAAGAAATTACCAACGAAAGGTGACTCTTTGCAAACTTACGTAGGAAGGCAACTCATTCTTGTCGAATAGTTGCCTACTTGCTTAGCAGGCAAGCCAAGTAGCGGGCTCATAGATTAGCCCACGCATCAAACCTATCTTTGACTAGGATCCGCAAAGGAGTACGCAGTGAAACAACCACATTCTGGTACTACCCTGATTGCTGGGCTCGCTCTCCTGATCTGCAGCACAGCCGCGTTCGCCGACTCTACAACTTCAATCGACATCAGTAAGGCGACCACATCTCCCAAAGCACTCCATGACGAGTTAGCTCTCGCGATTGGCAACAGTAATGTGACGGTCACTGTAACCAAGCTATATGGCGAACGCTACGATGTCGCCCTAAAAGGAGAGGTCAACGATGATGACGCACTAAAGAAAGTAATTGACACGGCCAACTCCACTGCTAAAGCAATCAATGCAGTGCAGCCAGGGGCGATCCCCGACAAGCATCTGCATACGGATGCCGTCACAGTCAAGAAAGCCGATACGAAAGATCCCAATCAAATAGAGGCAGCTAAGATCGTCGATTTGATCAAGCCATATTTCCAGGATAAGCTGACTATTGTTGAGGTTCGTCCTGTCTACGGCGATACACCAATGACCTATGACAAGGATGGTACTAGATATACCGACAGCAGCCAGTTCCAATTAGTTTTGCGCGGCACGCCATCGCGGATGTCGCCTGATGTCGAGCCAAACTACCAGAAACAGGCTATTGTTGAGGTTAATGCAAAACTCCGCAAGCAAGCGAAGGATGCTAAGGACAAGGCTGATGCTGACGCAAAGGCAAAAGCCGCTGTGGCGAAAGCGATGGCAGTCGAACCGACGGTTAGGCACAGCACAGGCATAGCACCACGAGTCAATTCTGCTCAAATACCTACCGTCGAAACGCCACGTCTGCTACCAGGGGCCAAGACAGAGTACGATCCAAGCTACCTAGAGCACGTGCAGGCGTTCTTCAAGCGGCTTGAGGCCTACGGAAATATCAAGACCGAAGTGGTGCCTATCGAGAAGCCTCAATATCTGAACGCGGACAATGCCGATTTTTCCGCGACGCGGGCCGGCACGGCCAATGAGTTCTACTGCGTCAACATCACTGGAATCGTGGATACAATCGAGGACTTAAAGGCGATTAACGGTGAGGCACAACAGATCAAACAAGAGATGGAAGATGACTTGTATGGCTCCCATCAAGATCCAGCGAGCATTGCCCTATGCTTCAACAATCAGATCACGATCAACCACGCAAGCTTAACGGATATTTGGCCGGTGACATCGCTCGGTGAAGCAGGAGCAGCGGATGGGGCATCGGCAAGCTCAATCGACGCTATGAAGGACGCCCTCAACAACCTATTCGGCACCAAAGACACACCAATCGCCTATCGGGACAATGCGGATCTATACGTCTCAGGCGATCTCAAGAAGGCTTTGCGAGCCAAGGGATTCCTTGCCCTCATTGACGAGCCATCGCCTCGAGTCAAACTCGATATGTGGGCAATCCAGATGGCAGGCAATCGCAAGACTGTCGCTATGAACATGGGAAGGATCACCTCCGATATCGCAGCTACGCAATCCCGCATCGAACAGGTGAAACTGCTAATGGGGCAGTCGGTGGCCAAGTACTATCAAGAACGCTTTGTTAGTCCAAGCGACACCCCCAATGTTGAAGCAGTACCAGATCAGGATTGGCTCTTTGCCCAAGTCTATCGTCGAATGTTTGGTACAGGAGCGGCGGCAAACCTGAGATATTTCAGCTTGGACAGAATGACTCCAGCAGAACGAAACCCTTTGGAGCGCCCGCTTGCGACCAGCGAGTTGATGGTTCTCATTGGCATACGCTCGGATCGAAGCGACATATTAAGCCGGATCGTCAATGATATTGGCAGCAACCGCCATGCGCAGATGGACAAGATCCTTCGTCGATTAAATTGCCTAAAGGCCAACTCTAAGGTCGATCGATCAGATGGACGGAGGCAGTTCTCTGTCAGCAACGATGACTACCTTGCGGTACTCGATGAAGTTTCAGAGAAGCTACGAATACTCGCTTCCCATCGAAATAGTGAGCGCTCTGATGGGACAATCACTCCAGACGAAGCAACCCAGATGCTCTTTACATGGCAAGTGCTTGCAGGTGAAGAGATGGCTGACCGGGGCATCCCGTTGAACAGAGCGGGTGGACAATTGTTCTCCAACCTTCAATACATTGAAGATCCCGCCCGAACGAACGCAGATCGCGCCGGCGTCAATGACTTCATGCAAAAGCTGCTCGCCTTCCAGCGAATGGTGCGAGCCCTTGGAGTGTACGACTTGCCGGAGGGCGGCTTAATATATGACGATCAAAGGCATGACGTCCGTTACGATGACACCGGCCATTATGCTCATGACGCACCGGACGTCACGTTGGAGGAAACTCAGGAAGCCCCCGAAGCTCTGAAAGGTGCGGGGAACCACATTGACGGCATGATCGAAGATGTGGTCGATTCCTTCGATATGGACCTTGAGCAAACATACTATAGACCACTTCTCGCCCGAATACAAAGTAATGAAGGGTATACAGAAGATGGGTTACAGGATGGGATCAGTCTCTCCGGCAAGACTAGCGTGTTGGTCAACAACCGACGGCAGGCTGCGGTTACTCCCAACCTTGTCTCTTATGTAAATAACACACATCCATCCCCATTCGGCAACGATCTCCTCAATATGATAGCGCCGAGCAATGGGGGTACATCGACTGAGACAGACACATCAACCGATAAGGACGGTGTGACAACCAAGACCTCTAAGACCACAACCACGTCAGACAATAGTTCCCTGACAGGAGCATCCAAGCTGTTGGCGGGTCTTCCAACAGCTCAATCAGCGGCCATTGCAGCACTTCTTAGCAATGACGTCGCTCCAACATTCCTAAAGATAGCGCCTGGTATTTCAGTTACGATTACGCCATCCGTAGCGGCGAACGGCGAATCGGCGGACCTCAACCTCGACACTAACTTCGGAGTGACCGCGACCGATCCGACCAGCTCCGACCGTAAGGATGTCTGGCCCTCTCAACTACCGAGCGCAGTGCAAGGCAATCACGTCGTAACATATGCGACCGTCGACGGCAATCGCCTATTCGAGGTTTCGTCGTTCAACATCACGACTACCACACCGCGAGCTCCTCAATATGTACCGATCCTCGGACGTCTGCCGGTAATCGGTCAGGCCTTCCAGTTTCCACAGGGTCCACAGAGCACGGACTTTCAGAGTGTCCTTCTTGTGAATGCGTTGGTTGTACCACGCTCGCTCGGTCTGGTTGGCTTTTACGGAGCCAACCGTGTTGGCCACATCGAGACAACTCAACCGTTGACACCATCCGTACTTCCGCACGTCCCTTGCGTAGACTGCACACAGCCAACAGACCTCATGGCAACCCCTAAGATCGGGGCTGTGCATCTCTCGTGGAGCCCCGTCAAATGCCCGCCCGGCGAAGCAGTGATGTATACGGTCAAAACCACATTCGCCTCAGGTGCCGCTCCCCTGATTGCTCCGCTGACAACCTCCCAAACGGACATTGATGTTAAAGGGCTCAAAAAAGGGCTTCGATACGAGTTCGTGGTCGTAGCGACTATCGGCGACAAGCCAGGCAGCTCTTCCAGGAAAGTTTTCTGTAGGCCGTTTGGCGAGCCAAAAATCGATTCCAATAATGTCGGCGACGATAAGTCCCGAAACTACACCTACCAGTTGATGCAGTAAACAATTGCCGTGGGCGTTTGATCGCCCACGGCATGAGTTGACGAGGTATAGGTACCATGAAATCAATCATCAAGCTTCTGTGCGCCATTGCGCCGTTGATCACCATGCACCAGGTTGAGGCTCAAAGTCTTCCACCTGCAGTAAGCCTGCGTCTCGGCATTGTTCAGCCGGGAGCAGGAAGCACCCGTACCGTTACCGGCCAATATCCAGTGTACATTGGTATTGACTATGAACCACGGGGAACCGACGGAATGGCCCGCTCAGATTACTATGCCGATTATATCGACGGCAGCCGACGCGGAGGTCACGTTCGAATGTTTGGCGTCGGGGCGGCGTCAATTGCTTCGGGCCAACCCGGCGGGATGTCGAAGACAACACCTTTTGGTGGCGCTGGCGTCGGCATTTACCATCTTGATGTTAAGGATTCATCGCGCGGTGTCGATGCCTCAAAAACGACGTTCGGGGGGAAGCTATTTATAGGCTACCACTTTGCTGCTCGCGTCGATTTCGAGCTGGCCTATCAATTCATCCCTTCCTATCAAGGCGTCAATCCAAGTGGATTTAGCCTACAAGTTGGATTTCCTATATAACTGAGAAGAGCTACTGGGGGCCTAACCGCTACGCCAGAAGTCGTCGATTCCAGTGCAAGGGAAGGCAACAGAATCCGGGGACGGCAGCTCTGGACGATGTTGCAGATTGCCCCATCCACGACACTGCGTTTAGGTCCTGGTAAACGTAGCTTGCCCATTGTGGTGTCATCGCTAAGCTGTATCTGCCTGCACCACGGACGTGTTCCCTGCACCAAACCCTGCCGTGCAGCAGGTTTATACGATGTTACTTGTTGAGATTTGTGGAAATTAAGTATGAGAAGGGCCCCACCCATCTCAGATTTGTAGTTTGACTATCACATATGTCCCTGTCAATCACTGAAATAGGCTGTCGAATACCATCGGATGGATATGTATTATGCTCCATTCGTCGCGTCATTGGCAGAATTGCAAGCCGGTGCGGAACTGCCCCTTTTACCTTAACCCGCGATGGCTTAGGAATGTGTCGTTTGCCGGCAGCTTGGCTAAACCCGCGGCTGCAGTCTAATATCGGCGACATCGTTATAGTTTGTCTTGGTGGCGGGTAACTCCCCGCCGGAGAGGATCTTAGGATGCCTGCGCTAGACTTGGAAGGTACTTCAATCGCTTGCTGGATCGTCAGGACGAGGATCAAAGAGAAAGGTCGCTATTACTGGATTTGTGAATGTAGCAACGGACACGAACAAAAAATCCGTGCGGACAACCTAGCACATGATAAGAGCACCTCATGTCGAACGTGTAAAGAGGAAGTTCGGAAGAAAACGATCGGTGCATCTCACAAAGTCGTGTCCCCAAAAATCGATCTAGTCGGCAGACAGTTCGGCCTACTCATCGTGAAACGGCTTGTTCCTGCTCCATCCACTAGAGCAATGTGGGAATGCCAGTGCATGGGGACACACTGCGGAGGTGCGTTTGTGCAGGTTACTGTGAGCAATCTGCTCAACGGCAATACGAAAGCCTGCAAAACATGCGGCAGGGCAAACGCGAACAAAGCTCGCGCCAAATATCCCACCCGACAAGCGGCAGTTATCCAGGATGTGATAAATCGATACAAACGGCAAGCGGCAAGGAGGCATATATCATGGGCACTTACCACCGAAGAATGCGCGGACCTGTTCGCACGATGCTGCTCCTATTGTGGGCGTGATCCCAGCAATACCCAAGTCAGCCTTTACGAAGAATTGCGTTATTCTGGCATCGATCGTCAGGACAATACGATGGCATATATCGCTGCAAACGCCGTGCCATGTTGTCACTGGTGCAATCGAACCAAGTCTGATTTACGAACAGAAGACTTCGTTGAATATTTGCGGGTCCTTCAGGCGCGCCTGGCGACGATGCTTGACTGGACAACACTGCCCGACCAGAGCAATGGAGCCTATATGCCGTGCACACGATATGTTAGAACCGCTCTCAAGGGACGTAACGCACGGGAGATAAGCATTCCATCCCTGGTTAAAACACTAATTCGGGAGTACAAAAGACATGCGGACACGGAGGTAGAATGGTGGCTGTCGGTCGAACAATACTCGGAACTGATCGTTCAGCCCTGTCTCTACTGTGGACTGCATTACGGCACGACGGCACTTGTCGGCCAATCGCAGTTTCAATACAACGGTGTAGATAGGTTTGACAGTAGCGACCACCATACGGATGGCAATTGCGTCGCGTGTTGTGAGTGGTGCAACACGAGTAAATCAAACCTGAGTATTTCGGAGTTCTATATCAATGTGCAGCGGGTGCTAGGGTATTACAACCAACCATGATGGTTATGGCGATGATTTATCCATATGCTCCTTTATAACGCCTCGGCAATGAGTGCCGAGGCGTTATAAAGGAGCATTCGTTAAGCCATCTAGTTACTCGGAATGGTCAATCATCTCGACGTCCTACTGCCACGTTTCGGCACCTTCTTCCTCAATCGTCCACCAGTCGGAACGAAAACGGCGACCTCCAGCGTTCTCGGATTTGTGGTAACTGCACAGACCAAGGGACCCAAATCTGACCTGAACCAATAACCTCCAGGACCATGAAATATTCCCGTAAAGAGCGCCAGTTTGGGTAATCCATCAGATTAAGCCGTCGTGTTATCCAGTTTATTCGGACAACATGACGGCTTATTTTTCCCGCTCTGTTAACGCGATCAGCAATAAGACGAAGGCCTTTCCCGGTCTGTCGCGGCATTATCGAAGACAATGTAACACCGCAAGCAGTAGCGGGAGCGCTCCGTGGGAATGCGGGTTGTGCGAGAGGTATTCGGGTGCTGTTTAAGGGTTATTTGCAATGCCGTGGCGCGGGCTGCATAGAAGAAATTGGGAAAAGCCGAACCTTCCTATTCGCCGCAGTCATTTAGTCTGGTGGTTTTGGCTGCGACTGTACGACAGCAGCACCACCACGCCGTTAAGTCAACCCGATTACCGGAAATAACGGGCCATGTCGTCGTCCCACCACGAACTGGCCCAATCGGCTGGCGTTCCCATTCCGTGATTGTCGACTGCTGCCGTATCCGCCCCGTATTCCATCAAGATCCCGGCGATATCGGCGCGCCTGCGCCATGCCGTTGCGTGCAGCGCGGTAATCTCCCAGCAGGGCATTGCGCCGGACGGACGGCTGCGGTGGTCGACATCCGCGCCGCGCTCCAGGAGCAATCGGACGATGTCGGCGCTTCCCTTGACTGCGGCGCGATGCAGCGGCGTGGATGAGCAGAGAAGCTCGTCGATAAGCATCTCGCTTTCGACATTCGGATCGGCGCCCGCATCCAGTAGCGTCTTCACTCCATCGATGTCGTTTCGCTCAATGAGCCAGTGAACCGTTCGCTCGCATTCGCCTCCGCGCTCAAGGATGCTGCGCTCGTGCTTGAGAATGCCGGCGCCCTCCTGGTACGCGCCGGATGCCAGGAGGGCGCTCACGTCGACTGCAACGCCGCGTGAACGGAGGTAATCGCTGAGATCTGCCTTGTCCTGTTGGGTGGCCAGGCCGAGCGCCGAGATGCCCCAGGCAGACTTCGCATTCGCCTCAGCGCCGGCGTCCAGGAGTGCCTCCACGACCGGAAGGCTGCCCCGTTCGATAGCCCATTGCAAAGGGAGATAGGATTCGCCGATGCGGCCGATCCTTGCAGACAGCTCGTCCGGAGAAACGGCCAGCCGTTTCCTGAGATGCCGGGATTGCTGCAATGAGATCAGCGAGAAGATGTCGTAGGATGCGCCCTGCGCAATGAGGTATTCGCAGACTGCCGCCTGGGAGCTGGGAGGCAGCGCGCAGGCCCAGCCGATTGGGGGCAGACCATACCAGTCGTCCGCGATATCTATCCGAGCGCCTTTCTCAACAAGCAGCCTGACGATCTCAAGGTGTCCATGCGCAGAGGCCCAGTGGATGGGCAGCGTGCCGCTCGCATATTCCCGAGCGTCGACGTCCCCGCCGGCTTCGATGAGCAACTGGACGATCTCAAGATGGCCGGACGCTGCGGCGAAGTGCAGCGGCGTGCTTCCCTGTATTCCGCCACGGACACCGAGAACGCCGGGATATTCGACGAGAAATTTGCAGACCGCCTTGATATCGCCGTCGCCGGCCGCGTGGCCGAGCTGGCGCGCCGTTTCGGCGAGATGTGTTGTGTCGTGTGAAAAAGTGGCCATGTGGCCCTCCGATCAGAGAAGGAGAGCCGCTTTGCGCCGGAGAGGAGATCAGTCCAGGATCGCCGGGAGGCAAGGCGCATTCAAGCGGCAGCCGATGTATCTGTTGCCGATATATTTATTGTTGATATATTTGTTCATGTGCCTCACCTCCCATCGCAAGAATTCGCAGGTCAAGCCTGCATGCTCAGGCAGTATATCATCTCAAAGAGTGGCGGTCAAGGAAGGATAGATCGATCCGTCAAGAACGTCTTCTTCAACCGCGTCGATGCGCATGACGACTCGTCCTGCTGCAAATACGTCAATCGGCGGATAACTGGGCGGCGGAACAGCGGCATAATAGTGTTGGATGATGAGAAGACGAACCAACAATCTGGTGTTATTCCTGGCAATCGCGTTACTCACGCTCCAGGCGCTGGTTCCTGCCATGGCGCTTGTGGAAGTGAGCGCCCGTTGCGCTGGAATGCCGTCGTCATCTGCTCCATGCATGTCGGCGATCGTCCTGCAGACGGCTGTGATCGAGCGCGGCATCGCGTGCTCAAGGATGCCATGCTGCCATGTAACGACGCCCCCGGTATCGCGTTGTCACATGGCAAATGCCCTGCCTGTTGCCGCCGTCACAGCAGGGAAATGCATCGTTTCCGTGCAGGGGCTTCCAAACACAAGCAGCGTCAACACAAACCAGATTATACGCTGGATGATTGCTGCGGCTCCCACGCTTGGGCCTCCGCCCTGCGCCAATGAGCCTGTTGAGAACGAACTCGCCTTCGGATATCGCAACGACTCCGTCGGCATCCTCTCCCGTCTGCTCATCCGCTCCCATGGCCTTCGAGCCCCTCCCATGGTCTGACATCGGCTGCCTCAACGCAGCGGTACTTCAGCTGTCCATTCCATCGAATTAATATGTCATTCCGACCAAGGGAGGTCGACCATGTACGCACAACGATCCATAAGAATAGCTCTTGCCGCAACTCTCGCAGTCAGCGGAACGATGATAACCGCCGGCGCTCGCGCCGACTCTGCCCAGCCAGCCACACAAACGAAGCCCGTGATCGTTTATCCACACCAGGGAGCCGGCGTTGGCAGTGTGAAGACGCCGCCGTTCCAGGACACTGCTTATAACGACTATCTGCGCACGCAGAATCCGCAGAAGCATGCGGCGTATTTCCATACGTCAAGCGGAAGACCGGTAACCTGGACCGGCCAGCGTCAAGGCCCCGGGCCATGGAGTCCGAAAGCGCCTGGGGTCCACTGAGTGTACGCCGTGACCTGTTAGGCCCTACTTATCTCCTTTGATTTGTGTTGCGAATGCTGCGAAAGGAATTAATCAGAAGCCACCTAACCCCTATCCTGGGGGCACCAGATTGGTGAATCGGCTACGACCCGTAAATCTGACGCCCCGGAATAGGTGTTGGATTGGGTTGAGGATCGTGATCGATACACTAATCTGACGCCCCCAGGCTGGGGGATGGGGGCTCCACTACCCCAGCACCTCTATCCCGCAGACTCGCGCCTCGCTCGCTCCATCCTTCCCTCGCGCTTCGATAACGATCACGCCCTTTTCATTCGGCAGCGAATGAGAAACGGTCACGATAGCAGCCGGGTGGCCCTGACCAGTCTTATCTTTAGAGACGGCCTGGCCGTTTACATACAGGCCCTCGACTCCGTCCACCGTGTGCAGTCGGACCGTGTAGAAGCGGCATTCCGGCAGCATCGGCAGTGGGATCTTGTAGATGAAACTGCCCCGGCGTGCGGTCCTGTAAAGATTCGCCGGCAAGCCGATGCCATCGGGAATTGCCGCCCCATCGATTTTGACGGCCTCGCCGCCTTCGAAATAGTAATCGGCGATGAAGTTTCCCGAATCGCCGCCCCCGCAGTTGATCTGAACGCGCGTCGATATCGCGGTCTTGTCGGCGGCATCGGCCTCGTAAGCAGAGAACGAGAATGGCAGATCGGCGGCGGTAAGCGATCGCTCTATGGGGCGGTCCGCCATCTCGAAGCGCAGTTCACCGCCCTTCATCAGATCGGCATGATCGATCCACAGCTTTCCGTGGGAGCGCCCGTTATGGGCGACGTTGTTGGCGTAGACACAGCGCGGCGAGTTGCCGGGCGCGTTTATACGCAGCGTTCGGCCGTGCGGCAGGCGGATCTCGGCCGATTCGAATAGCGGCGAGCCGAGCACGTATGACGCATGCCCGGGGCAGCCGGGGAATACTCCCAGCGCTCCCAACACAAACCAGGCCGCCATCTCCCCGTTGTCCTCATCGCCCGGGAAGTTGTCCGGCGTGTACAGCTCGTCCAGCACGCGGCGCGACCAGTACTGCAGCTTTGCGGGACTGCCCATCGCGGCATACATGGCGAGAACCTGATGCACGGGCTGGTTTCCCTGCGCATTCTGGCCGAACGGCGCGGTCGCCATCTCAAGCATCTCGTGGATCGCGCCTCCGTAGCCCCCGGGATGGAATGTCGGGGCCTGCCAGAGCATATGGTCCAGCTTGCGCAGCGACGCCTCGCGGCCGCCAAGCAGCGCCATCAGGCCTGCGGGATCGTGCGGGACCGACCATGACCACTGCCAGGGGCCTCCTTCCGTATAGCCGTCGCCCCAGGCATACTGGTCGAACTTGGCCTTCCACGAGCCGTCCTTATTGCGCGACCGCATAAAGCCCACACCGGGATCGTACACGTTCCGGTAGTTCATGGCCCGGCGGCTGAACGTCGCATTGTCCTCGCGCTTGCCCAGATGTCGCGCGGCCAGCGCGATGCATCCGTCGTCGTACGCGTAGTCCAGCGATTCCGAAACCGCTCCCGGGATATACCCCAATGCCAGATAGTCCTCCAGATGCCCTCGTCCCTCGCTCGTTCCTTTGGGCACAACCATGCCGTCCTTCAGGATCGCGGCATAGGCTGCGTCGCGGTCGAAGCCGGGGATGTCCTTGACGATGGCATCAGCGACGACGGCATCGCTGTGTGTGCCGCCCATCGTGCCCCGATAGCCGGGGTTCGGCCACTGCGGCAGCCAGCCGCCCTCATGGTAGGCGTTCACGAACCCCTGGACGATCTCGCCCAGCCTCGCGGGCTGCAGCAGGGAGAGCAGGGGGTACAGGGTGTGATAGCCGTCCCAGAGGCCCGTGTCCGTGTACATCACACCGTCGTGGACTTTGCCGTCGAACGCGCTGTAGTGGACGGTCTTCCCTGCCGCGTCGTATTCGTGGAACATCCGCGGGAAGAGGTGTGCGCGGTAGAGACAGCTATAGAAAGTGCGCCGGTCGCGCTCCGTGCCTCCCTTGACGCGGACACTCCCCAGAGTCTCGTTCCATGACCGATTCGCGGCAGCCCGCACGGCGTTGATATCGCGCTTGCCGATCTCCCGATCCAGATTGATGCGGGCCTGCTCGACACTGATAAAGGATGTCGCGATCCGCATCACAATCACACCTTCGCACTCGAACTCCACGGCCGCGCCCACATTTTTGCCCTCAGCCGTGGCGGCATTGTCCACCGGGCGATTATCGTCGAGCGGATAACCCTTCGCAATTGGGCGATCGAATTGCGCGTAGAAGTAGCAGGCGAAGTTATCCGGCGCGCCGCCCTTCAGCCGCGAGAAACCGGTGATGATACCTTTGGCGGTGTCGATATCCACATGCGAATGCGCATCGATGATCACCCGCCCCGGCGCTCCCGCCGGAAACGTAAACCGGAAGATCGCGCAGCGTTCGGTTGGAGCGACCTCGATCCGCGTGCCGTCGCGCCGCAGTTCCACGGAAAAATAGTCGGGCCCGGCCTTTAAAGCCGCAGGATCGTATTCCGACGTGCGCTCGGCTGCGCCGTACACGGCCGCTCCGGATTGCGCCATGACCGTGATGTGGCCGTAATCGCCCATCCACGGGCTCGGCTGGTGTGTGGCTCGAATGCCCTGCAGCTTGTGCAGGTTGGGATCGAAGAACCAGCCACTGCCTGGGTCCGTTTGCGGCGTCCAGTTCGTCATGCCGAACGGCAGGGTCACAAGCGGCAGCGTATTGCCGCGCGAAAACCCGAAGTTCGAGTTCGTGCCCTGCATGATGTTGACGAACTGCAGCAGGTCTTCGCTATGGGATGCTTCACGCTTCGGGATATCCGCCCTGGCCGCCGCCGCTGCAAGCAGTTCGGGAGCGCCCAAAAATATAGCCATCCCTTTCAGCAGTTGCCGGCGGGATGGCGTGTATTTGCCGGATCGATTTTCCGACATATCTTGTCGTTCTCTCTTCCAAAGGACTATGTGGTAGCGTTACGGCTTCGCTGGAGCCGGAGCTATGCCCATATGGGTCTTGAGCATTTGTATCTTCAACTCCTTCTCCTGCGGGCTCAGAGTCGCATCATTATTGATCTGATCGATATTCTGCTGCAGCTGATCCTTGGTCATCGTGACAGCCGGCGGCGTATCCGCCTTCTTTGCCGATGTACATCCGGTGGCGGCGAATATGATCGGCGCCAAAGCCAGAAACAACGCCGCGGATTTTGTCTGCTTCAATCTCATAATCATAAAATGGTTCGTTTAAAAGAAAGCCTGGGATGGACCCATTGTCGGCAGGCGTTTGCCCGTTAGGACCCACCCTTATTCCCTCCCGAAGGGAGGGCGCGTTCGCCTAGACAAAAGGCTTGCTCTTCTTGGCAATGCGCTAAGAATGCAAACGCGATGCTAACTGGGACGCGCCCTCCCTTCGGGAGGGGATGGGGTGGGTCCTAACCGCTAACCTCTCCTAGTTATAGCTCGGATAAACCTGAGAGTAATGCAGGTTTGTGTAACCCTTGGCGCTTGCGTCAGTCGCGCCGTTGGCCGTGAAGCTGGTGCCGTCCATCGTCCACATGTTGGTGTCCGCGTTGCCGCCGTCTTCCTTATCGAGCGTGTCGAGCGGCCGGAACGCCTTCACGTGGCCGTCCATGAACAGGTAGTTGGAATGACCGGTGTGCCCCGCGTAAAGCAGTGACCCCGGCTGGTCGAAGAAGTTAAAGTACGATGACGTCACGTGATAGTCCGGGAACCAGCCTTCGAACTCCAGCACGGCGATTGTCGAAGCGGGCTGCTCCAGGGCTGCGATCGAAACAGGGCCGGGGCAGAAGAACGATGTGCAGTCGTAAAACGGCTGGATGGGCTTCTTGAAGAAATTGTCATCCCAGGCGTTCACGGCATAGCCGCGTGGATTGGGCGAATTGTCGCTGTCGACACCCGTTGAGGGGTTCGATGGACAGATGAAGATGTTCCGCGACTTCATATACGGCTGCACGTACTGCTTCCAGTTGTCGTTGATGCCGAACGAGCGGTAGGGGAACTTCTCGTCGTAATCCTGCTCGTACTGCATCAGCGCAAGGCCGATCTGCTTCAGGTTACTGGCGCACTGAGTCTGCCGCGCCTTCTCGCGCACCTTGGCAAATACAGGGAAGAGAATAGCTGCAAGAATCGCTATTATAGCTATGACAACGAGTAATTCAATCAATGTAAATCCGGATCGAGCTTTCATTTGCGGTCTCCTTGTAACATCTGGCATACAATATAGAATAGCAATGATCTCCATGAGTGTCGGTCACATGGGTTATCTTTCAATGTTATCGATAACAAACATATTCTAACACGTCCGTTTTCGTTTGTCAACAGCCAAATTCTACTTTCCAGACAAAGTGAAAATGTCCTGTTTCGCGGTCATAAGCGCGTTGCAAGGTTGCTTCAAACGAGTTATCGCAGCAGCTCGATACAATCCAGGTCGACGGACGCCGAGCAGATCCGTTCGGCATGGTTCCACCAGATATCTGGGGAGAGGTTCATGTTCCAGTGAGACATCGGGAAGAAGAGCGCCTTGAGGATCTCCAGCCGGTAGTCGTCCCAGCAATCATTCCATGAGTAACTTGGCGGCATCCCTTCTGCCAGGAGCCGCTGGTGATAGAGTTGAAGGAGAGGGCGTTCAAGTCTGGCGCGCCGTTCCGGAAACCAGAACATGGCCATCAGGCTGACCAGATCGAGCACGCCAAGCTCCACTCCCCAACCCTGCCAGTCGATGATGCATGCCGTGTCGCCGTCATATGGAAACAGATAGTTGCCGATATGGCTGTCGCCATGGAATAGGGTCAGGTTTGTCTGATTGGCCAGCCGCTTCGACAGTGCGCGTTCCAGGCCGCCGAGAACTTCCTCATAGAGCGCCCTGCGACCCGGTGAGAGCCGGTCGCCAAGGAAATCCGCAAACCGTGGATAGATACGCTGCGCCCATTCGCAGTAGCCTCTGATAGAGCGTGCATCCGGTTTCACTCCGATGCTCTTGCCCAATTCCGGATGATCCCACCAGAACGCCTGATATTTCGCGATTGCCCTCACGATCTGCCGGCACTCAGTTTCAGTTGGTGGGATCTGCGAGAGTGAATAAGAGGCATGTGTTTCGGACAGGTCTTCCAGCAGAATCTGGTAGTGATCGTCATCGAAGTATTCTGCCAAAAAGCACCTGGGGACGGGAGCGCCGGGCATGTGGCTTGCGATATTGGAGTAGAAGTCGATTTCGCGGCTGCCTACGGACAGCTTCAGGTCAGGATTAAGTCGAGAAGCTTTCAGAAGGAGACGCGCCGGGAGGCAGGAAGGCGCATCGTCCGAATAGTGAACTTGCATGCGAGTGATATCCGACAGCATTGTCGTCTCGCCAGTTGTCTTGAGTGACGTCACCGTGCCATGGTCAAGAAGGCCGCTTGAACGCAATACATTGGTGAGCCACTGCGGTGTGATATCTTCCGGCGCGGTTATAAGTTTCATCGTTTCGATACCATATGCCACCAATATAGGCTCAGGGTTGTATCCTGGTGACGCTATTCGGCCTTTTACCGGCAGCGCTAAGGTACTATCCCACGCTTCCGCAAATCATTCCACTCGCAATTACGGCCGCAATCGGCTTCGCCGCATGGCTGACAGTAAAAACGCGGCGGCCGCGTGTGATACGGGAAAAGTACTACGATATTTACGAACTTAACCGGGTCTACAATAGCACACTCCTGCCCCAACACGATAGCGTCCACTCGGTGATTGCGAGGCCTCAATCCCATCCTCGAATTCTCTGATCGGCAGCTCACGCGTAAAGGCTGTTTTGAAGTGGCCGGTTCGAAAAAAATATACGTTCACAGTAAAATATTGCAGACGTCAACTACATAGACATCATTACCGGCGATGCGCTTCCATCCTTGGAAGAGCGAGACACAACCTCAACTGATTAAGTACCGGAAGGAGCAATCCCAATGTCTTACAGAACGAATTGGCGCTTTCGAAAATCCCATCCTGCAATAGCATATCTGCATAGTACCGGCTATAAGGCGGCGCTTACCGCCGCCGGTATGCTCGTCCTGATGCTGCCTGCCCTCTCCGCAAAAGCGAAGACTCTCGATGTTCCGTCTTCATACGCGACCATCGACGCAGCGATCTCCGCCGCGGGCAACGGCGATACGATCCTCGTTGACGACGGCACATACTCGGCCAGCGGCGACCTGAACCTCAACATAAGCAAGTCGCTGACCATACAATCGGTGAATGGAGCGGCTTCCACGATCATCAATTGCAGCAGCAGCACATTTATCTCACAAGCCACCGCACAGATCACTGTCAGGGGCTTCACGATTCGGAACAGCACCTCTCCCTTCAGTGTCATTGAGATTTACGCACCGGGAACGATCGATAGCTGCGTATTCAAAAACAATCACTTGGCGAACTTCGAATCCTTCAGCCTCATCTTTTCGAACATCTTCTCCGGCACATTGACCGTGAGCAACTGTACGTTCGATAGTAACTCGGCATATTCCATGGTTGAGCCTGGAGGGCAGGGGGCCAGTCTTGACTTATCGAACTCCACGTTCACGAATAACACGGGACAATCCGGCGGTTCGGGGGCGGTCAATTCTAACTCGGCATCGGGAACCATTTCCAATTGTCTGTTCAGCGGAAACACCTCGGCTACAAATGCCTATGCCGGTGCGGTCTACTGGATCAACGGCAGCCTGTCGGTGACGGATTCCGTGTTCATCGACAATAGATCGCCGAATGCAGGCGGTGGCGCTCTCTTTGTAGGCGCGTCGGGAATCGCTACTCCCGTTACCCTCACACGATGTCTATTTAAAGGAAACTCCGCTCCGACCGGCGGCGCAATCATCCTCTCGGAGAGCAATAAAAGCGCCTCTTTGACGGCGAACGACTGCCTGTTTATCGGCAACGGCGCCAGCAATGACGGCGCGGCCATTGGGGTTATTTCCGGAATTACCAACACAATTATCGCTCTGAACAATTGCAGCTTCTACGGAAACAAGTACACTGGTGGGAGCGCATCGGGCAAGGGAACGATCAGCGCGAGCAACTCCGTGCCGCTCACTCTGAATAACACGATTCTCTACGGCGACCTGACTTCCAAGGAGATCTCGACATCGAATCCGCCGTCGTCGACGACCGCGACTAACAGCGACATCCATCAGGCGGGCTTTGCTTTCCCCAACATCGACGCCGATCCGCAGTACAACGATCCGGTTAATGACGACCTGCATCTGCAACCATCATCGCCCTGTGCCGGCACTGGAACCACATCGGGAGCGCCGGCCACCGACTACAGCATGTACGCCTGGGGCAACACACTCTCAATGGGCGCCTACAGCCCGGTCCACTTCGACTTCGTTACACCGGCATCGATAATGTGGGGCACTCCATTTACCTACACGGTCACCGCCAGAGCGGCGGATGACAGCACAATCATCACGAATTATTCCGGAACCGTTCACTTCGACAGTACCGACGCCGCTGCGGCTTTGCCGGCGGATACCACGCTGACCAACGGCACGGGAACCTTCAGCGCGACTCTCAACAGCAGCGGCGACCAGATGATCTCCGCCACCGATACGGCAATCAGCGCCATCACCGGGGTCAGTTCCGCGATTACGGCGGTCAATCCGGTATCTCAGTTGCTTGTCAACCTGCCGTCCGGCGCCACGGCCGGCGTGCCCCTCAGCGTCACCGTGACCGCCGCGGACAGCTCCGGAACAACTGTGACCGGCTACAACGGCATCGTCCACTTCACCAGCGACGACCCGACTGCTACCCTGCCGGCCGATACGGCGCTGACCAACGGCGCCGGAACTTTCCAGGCCACGCTTACTCGCGCGACGATCATCCATATCAGAGCGCGGGACACAGGCAATACCGGGATCACCGGTTTAGGCAGCACCGTTGTCGCCCCGTCCTCGGTCACCCACCTCACCATCACCGCGCCGGCTGATACGAACACCGGCTTTGCCAACATCATCACCGTTGCCGCCCGGGACCAGTATGAGAATGTGGTCTCCGCCTTCAACGACACAGTCCACTTCACAAGCACCGATGCTGGCGCGCTGCTCCCGGCAGACACTGTCCTCACCGGCGGCTATAAGCCGTTTGCTGTCAAGTACGCCACCCCCGGAGTTCAGAGTGTCACCGTCACCGACCTTGCCAACAACAGCCTGACCGCAAACGGAACCAGTACCGTCGGCCTGATCGCCAGTAAGTTCCGAATCACCACGCCTGCCACCGTCATCGCCGGCGCGCCATTTAACGCGACTGTAACGGCCGTGGATAACTACGGCAACACGGTCACAGGCTACAGCGGCTCCGTCCACTTCATAAGCGCCGACCCGTCGGCTACCCTGCCGGCCGACACCACTCTTACCAACGGAACTGGCACGTTCCAGATTACGCTGACCAGAGCTACGACGCAATCGATCACGGCTGCGGACACGGCTGCCAGCATGCCCAGAGGCTCCTCTCCGGCGTTCAAAGTACAGGCGGCCGGCGCGGCATCACTGTCGATTACAGTTCCTGCCTCCGCCACAAAGGGCGTGCCGTGTCCGGTGACGGTAACAGCTAAGGACGCCTATGGTAATATAGCCCTGAGCGACACGGACACGATCCATGTCATAAGCAGTGATTCGAAGGCAGTCCTTCCGGCCAATGCCCCGCTGGTAGCCGGAACACGCGCCTTTAAAGTCAAGTTCTACTCACCCGGCAGCCGGATAATCAAGGCTATGGATATCGCAAACTCTCAATCAGTCACATCGGCAACGATTGCGGTGAAGTAGTCGAAACCTCACTTGCTCTCCCCGGCGCTGTTTCTGCAGCGCCGGGGAGAGATCTTTTCAGGCTGCTGCGCGCAGCACCATTTCGAACAGGACGCGCATGATCGCCTCAGGAACTCTGTCTGCTTTACTCACCATACGCCTCCTGGGACCAATGCAGGTTCAGGTGAACGGTCACGCGCTGCCGCAATGATCCGGCAGGACTCGGAGGCATTGAAACTGGCAGTAGAGCTGTATCGTGGACCGCTTCTGGAAGACTGCGACGAAGAATGGGTTATGCCGGAACGCGTTGCGCGCGAACAAGAGTGCCACCGTGCCCTGCAGACACTTGCGGATACCGCGCTTGCGATTGGCGACTATCATACGGCGGTTGATTATTGCCAGCGAGCGATATCGCTGAATCCGTTGCGGGAGGCCTCTCAGCGAGGGCTGATGCAGGCGCTGGCTCAAATTGCGGGAACGCTTTCGGTGAAAGAAGAAGCAGGCCGGACGCTGCAGGATAATTTGGCCGACCGGCTGCGAGACAGGCGATTGCTGCTGGTGTTGGACAATTGCGAGCATCTGCTGGACGCCTGCGCCGGCATTGCTTCCCACCTGCTGCGGGAGTGTTTCGGCCTGCGCATCCTGGCGACCAGTCGTGAGGCGCTGTCGATTGCGGAGGAGACAGTCTGGGCGGTGCCTGCCCTTTTCGTGCCGAACCCGGCTCATCTGCCGTCTGCTCCTTCTACCCTCGTGCGGGTACTGATGGGTTTTGAGAGCGCGCAGCTTTTTGTTGAGCGCGCTCAAAGCGTCAACAAGACATTTACCCTCAGCGGAGACAATGCGCTTGCGGTGGCCCGGATCTGCGCCCATATGGAAGGCATCCCGCTTGCCCTCGAACTGGCTGCCGCGGGTATCAGATCGCTGACCGTTAGGCAGATCGCAGAGCGCCTGGACGACCACCTTGCGCTGCTTACCGGTGGAAACACGGCGGCTGAATCGCGCCAGCGGACATTGCGGGCGACACTCGACTGGTCTTATTCGTTACTGACTCCGCCGGAACAGCATCTGCTGGCATGCGTATCGGTCTTTTCCGGGGGGTGGACTTTGGAAGCGGCGCAGGGCGTCTACTCCGATATTGATGCTCCGGAGGAGCAGGCGCCGGAACTCCTGCAATCTCTGGTGGATAAGTCCCTGGTTGTATTCGAGCAAAACGGACAGGCGGAAGTGGGACGCTACCGCTTGCTGGAGATGGTGCGCCAGTATGCAGCCTCGCAGCTCGCCGGGAGAGGGCAGGGAAGGCTGGTTCAGACCAGGCATCGGGATTGGTTTTTAAAGCTTGCTGAAGAGGCAAATCTGTATGTACTCGAGGCTGCGGAGCTGACGAAATGGCTGCGGCGATTGGATATGGATTACGATAATCTGCGTGCTGCGCTGGCCTGGTGCGAAGGGGAAGCGCAGGGAGCCCTGGCCGGGCTGCGGATGGCGGGCGCGCTGTGGCGCTACTGGTCCGAACGTAACCTGTTCAGTGAAGGGCGGGCATTTATCAGCCGGGTGCTGGCTGCGGATGGCGCTCAAGGGGAGACTTCGGAGCGCGGCTGGGCAATCAAAGGAGCAGGTGTCCTTGCTGTGCGCCAGGGCGACTATACCCTGGCGCGAGAGATATACAGCCAGGCCCATGATATCTTTCGAGCATTGGGCAACAGGCATGAAACCGGCAGCGCGCTTGGCAAGGCGACTACGCCTCGGCGCGAGCGTATTATGAGCAGAGCCTGGGTGTTTTTCGTGAACTGGGTGATACATGGTGGACAGCCTATTGTTTGAATAAGCTGATTGGTGTAACCAGATGGCAAAAAGATTACGAATCAGCGCGGACGTTTCAGGAAGAGGAGATCCTCCTGCGCAAGGAGTTGGGCGACAGGAGAGCGCTGGCGGACGGACTGGAGCGTATGGGAGGAATATTGCTGGAGCAGGACGAGGCCGGAAAAGCGGTTCGCCTCTGGGGCGCCTCTCACTCCTTGCGGGAACACAGTGACGCCCCTTTACTCGCCGCCGAGCAGGAGACGCTCGATCAGGGGCTAAGCCAGGCCCGCTCATCGTTGGGAGAGGACCGCTTCGCCGCCGCCTGGCAGGAGGGGCGCGCTATGACGACGGAACAGGCCATAGACTGCGCGTTGTCATAAACCTGGTCTTCGTCTCACCGCAGGATCGTTCCAAACATCACTCGTTTGAATCGCTCGATCGGCTCCATGCTGTGCTCCGCTTTCGCCTCCAGGTGAGCCCCCTGCAGCGACGACATAATAAAGCCCGCAAGGTCGTCGCTGTCAGTTGACTCCGGTAGTTCTCCGGCTTTAACGGCGGCCTGCAGGCAATCCGCAAAGTCTTGTCGCAGCTCAGCAAAGATCTCTACAATTCGCTGCCGGATCAACTCACTGTGCTCGTTCACGTCGGCGCTCATGTTGCCGATGAGGCAGCCGTTCCATTCGCCGCCCCCATAGAGGGCGCTCGTGGCGGCGTCGATGTAATTCCGCAGCCGTTCAAGCGGCATGACCGATTCGTCGAGAAGTATCTCTCTGGTACGTTCACGTCCGCTTTCGAAGTAGAGGTTGAGGACCTCAAGGCCGAAGGCTTCCTTCGACGTGAAGTGGTTGTTGAACGATCCCAGCGCCCCGCCCGCCGCATGCATAATATCGCGGACGCTCGCGTTCGAAAACCCCCGCTCATGTACGACGCGGAGCCCCTCGGTCAGTATTTTATCTTTACAAGACGGTCTGCCCATAATCTGACTATATTCTTCCGAGCGCGAGTTGTCAATGACAATCGCTTATTCCTGGGCCACATCGACACGGTCAGTATAGAAGGCGAGATGGTCTTTGATCTCGCTCACGGCCGCATACGGAGTCTCATAAGTCCACACGGCATTCGCCGTCCGCTCTCCTCCGGCAGGAATGCTGTAGTAGGAGGCATCGCCCTTATAGGGACAGTAAGTCGTGTGATCCGTACGCGCAAGCTGCGACAGGTCCACATCCGTGCGCGGAATATACTGCACCGCCGGATAAGCCGCTTCCTGCAGAGTTAATGCGTCACGCGTATCGGCAATGACGCGGCCCGCATAAGATACGATGATGCGCGCCGGGTTCGGCGTAATCGTGATCGGATGGTCCGCTGTGGGGATCTTTATTTGCTTGGTGGACATAGGTTATAGTATTCCTATACGCAGTCTCCCCTCCCCAACCCCTCCCCGGAGGAGAGGGACTTTAAGAGAAGTAAGCGCAATCAATCCTAAATCCGGAAGCCCCTCTCCTCCGGGGAGGGATTTAGGGAGGGGTGACTCTTTACGCCAATTTACCCCCATCGATCGCAATCGACTGCCCTGTGATGAACGATGCCTTATCCGATGCGATGAATACGATGGTCTGGGCGATCTCCTCGACCGTGCCGATGCGCTTTAGCGGCAGGGTGGACGCAAATCCGGCCTTGGCCTCCTCGCTGCCCGTGAAACGGTTCAGCATATCCGTTTCAACCGGCCCCGGAGCGACCGCGTTGACGCGTACTCCGGAGGCCGCCCCCTCAAGCGCCGCGGATTTCGTCAGTCCCTCGACCGCGTGCTTGCTGGCGGCGTAGACGGACACTCCCGCCATGCCGATCTTTCCCAGCACAGACGAGACGTTAACGATGCTGCCACTCCCCTGGGCCGTCATCACGCGCAACTCATGCTTCAAGCTCAACAGAACGCCAAGAACGTTGGTGTCGAAGATCGCCGCGTAGCTCTCCGCCGTCTGTTCCGTCACCGGCCCCGGCTGCCCTTCGGTGCCGGCATTATTTACCGCCACATCCAGCCGTCCAAAACGCGCTACGGTCTTGCCGACCAGAGTACGCACATCATCTTCATGGCGGACGTCAGCGCGGATATACTCTGCTTCCACGCCCAGCCCACGAAGTTCCTCGGCCAGCGCATTGCCCGCCTCGTCACGCCGCCCGGAAACGATAATATTCGCGCCTTCATGCGCAAACGCCAGGGCTGTGGCCCGTCCAATGCCCGTAAGGGCGCCGGTAATCAATACGACTTTGCTGCTCATTTGTGATCTCCTGGAACCTGATTGAGAGGCTTTGCCTCGTCTTGTGTAATATGAACGTTCGTACGTAAATTATGGTTCCAGGGATTTTTTACATAACCGTCTCAATCCGAAGGCGTATCGTCCGCGGGCGCATTCACGAGCGTGTAGCCGGGCTTTACCTGGAACAGTGAATCGGGAAGCGCGTCATCCGAGATCGACTTTACTTCCATTTTCGTCGTGGTTGTTTGCGTGGAGACTTCCTGCCCGCTGTCATCGAGCCCGGTATCGCTCTCATTGCTGCCTGGTGCTGCCCGCACAGACTTCGTCAGCGTGATTTCAGTTCTAAGCGGCAGCATCTTTGTTTTGCCGAGCGAATCGGCGAACGGCTTCAGTGCCGGACTGCCTTCAAAGATCAGTTGCTGAACTGCAGGCAACATGCTTGCCTTTTTATCGTCCGGCAGCTTGAACTTATCCGAGAGCCAGAGAACGCCGCTGATCAGAGTTGCCGGGATATGCTGCCGGTGACCGCCTCCCCGTCCGCGCCCGCCGCGTCCCGGAAAGCCACCGCCGCCTCCGCCGGGAAAGCCGCCGCCGAAGTTCATGCCGCCGGGGAAACCTCCTCCGCCTCCTCTGCGGCCGCCGAATCCGCCATCTTGTTTGGGACTGAAGCTGAGGGAGCCGCTGAGATCGTACTTTCGGGCCGTCAGACCGCACACCTCCAGCGTATCCGCCGCATCCGAGGCCTTCACATCGACCTTCGCGCCCACGTCTATACGGTCCGCCATTCGTCCCGTCAACCGGCCCTGCTGCTCCACCATCTTTTTCATTGTGAGAATGTAGTAGGTTTTCGTCACGGGGTCGAATCGATAAACCTTGCCGCCCGATCCATCGTAGAGAATCGACGGTCCGTCGGTCACTTCCAACAGGGCATGGCTGCCTTTGTAGTAAGTCGTGATCGTCTCAGGGAAATTCGGCTGCGCCGCCATTCCAGGCTGTGTCTGTTCGCCGGCGCTCTTCTCCGGCTGATGCGTGACATTGACTTCGGTAACGACCTTAACATCCGCCCACGCCACGGCTGCCATACCAAAGATCCCAACTCCATATACCGCCAGACCGACAGCGCGTCCGATCACGACTGATCCCGCCGGGCGGAAACGGCCTCCGATAGCCATTGTCATGCTTTGCATAACGTATATCTCCCGTTCAAAGTTAACGGCTCGGCACGTTGCGAGCCAGCCAAGTGTTACAGTGCGTAACTTAAGTTACGCACTGTAACAGATATAAGTGGCAGCGAAAAGTTTCAATCTTTTGGAATACTGTACCGGATGCTCCGTCGCGTCATTGCAGACGCGAAATCGTCTGCAATGACGATCAGGCCAGTACATTCACCAGGATGTAGATCAGGACGAACCAGAACCAGAAGCGCGGAGGAGTGCGGTCGGGGACCGGCTGCGCCAGTGCCCGGGCACGCGCCAGAAGATCGTAATCCTCATACCGCGAAGCCGCGGAAAACGGTGGACGCGGCAGCAAACTCTCTCCGGCGATCACGGCGCGCTGGGCATGTTCGGCAAACGCCAGCAGCGCCTGCGCATACCGGCGGCGTCCTACCACGGCGCATGCCTGCCGATCGCACACGCGCTCCGCCTCAAACTCGCCCTGCGCCAGGATCGGCGTCCAGAAGGGGAAGTACCAGAACAGCCGCCGCATCCCGTGCAGCAGAAATCGCAGAAGAGGATCGCGCCGTTCGGCATGGGCGCGCTCATGCGCAAGCACGGCATCCCGGTGCTCGCTCTCCCAGACCTCGGCGCTCATATACACCTGTGGGCGCGCCAGTCCGAACGTGAAAGCCGACCATCCCGGAGTGTCCAGTATCAGAACGCCGTCAATATTACGCTGCGGCAGGCGACGGACGGCAAGCGCAACGCGGGCGTAATCCCTTGCCCCGGCGGCGATCGCAAACACGGCTCCGAACATGTGAATACAGATCAGAAGGATGGGGGGATGGCCCCTAAAGGGCGGCAGCAATTGCGCAAAATGAGGTGAATGCCCTGCGAAGGATAGCGGATGCAAAGAGCCGCTGTGAATCATGCCGAATCCCAGGGAAATGCTGTCGAGCAGATTCTGGCGCCAGCCGGGCAGAACGCCGACCCAGATCTTGCTGACGATTGGAAACAGCGCAAGCCACCAGAGGAGGCGGCAGCGCTGCGCAGGGTCCGTCAGGCGCGGCGATGCCATTACCCACCGCAATACGCCGTAGATGCATAACGGAGCAATGATGTCCAGGATGAGGTGCAGCTGCGGAAAGAACGGCACAATGATCATTGCCGCTTACTCCGTTTCCATCTCATTGAGCAGCGCCCGCAGCTCTTCGAGTCGCTCCGGCTTCTCTTTCAGCAGGTCGGCAAACTGGCTGATGGCAGTTGAGCCGAAACCCGTCAGCAGGCTGTCCAGCATCTGCCGCGAGACCTGGTTCTCCAGTCCCTCCTGCGAGAGCGTAGCCCTGTAGATGTAGGCCTTCTTGTCTCGCGTCCGCTGCAGCAGACCTTTCTCCGCCATCCGTGCCATCACCGTTTTCACGGTCTCATACGAGTTCGGCGGTTCGATACGCTTGTGCACATCCGCCACCGTCGCCTCGCCGAGCTCCCAGACCACAGGCATAATCTGACGCTCCAGTGTCCCCAGCACGCCGTCCAGCCCATTCCCGTTGATCTTATACTGGCTCCACATAGTCCCTCCCTGATCAGTTACTTATTGTAACTGATTCTCCTTCAAAATAAAGCGCGTCGGCTGCGGCCGAACAACAACCGGGATTTCATCGGGCGCTCCCTGACGGATATGGAATAATGGTCGAAGGTTATCTTCAGGCAGGCGCACTCGATGTGACGCCGGTGAGCGCAATGGTTAACATAACCCCAGTATTGGGTTGAACCTTCGTAATCTTTAAGTGTCCTCTGTAGTATTGACACTTTCGCTTGAAACCTTAGATCGTTGTCCCGAAGTAGATGGAGTCACCACAACTTCAACCTACAA
>Ga0105237_10000706_pt1 | contig 46212 bp, 21 predicted proteins | sample KBSC24metaG_FD_81520 | JGI IMG/M metagenome (GOLD analysis project Ga0105237, IMG submission 81520) | Corn rhizosphere microbial communities from Kellogg Biological Station, Michigan, USA - KBS C2-4 metaG | ecosystem: Host-associated > Plants > Roots > Rhizosphere > Soil | place: Michigan, USA...
ACCCCATACTCCTCACCTAATAGGACCGCTACCCCGTCCGATATCCTGTCCAGCTCCCCATAGCTCATCTCTCCGCCTTCCCATCTCAACGCAATCCCCCCCGGCGTCCGTAACACCTGCTCTTCGAACAGGTCCACGATGCTCTTGTCCTCCGGATAACTCACCGACGTCGCATTAAAATCATATAGCATCCTGTTTTGCTGATCCTCCGATAGTATCCCCAGGTCCCCTATCAATATGTCTGTGTCCGCTGAAATGACGGACAATATCTTTTTAAAATAAACTGCAAATTGTTCGATGGTATCCTCCTTGAACAAGGTGCTGGCGTATTCCAGGTGAAAGTTTAACTGTCCATCCTGTTCCCAGCCTGTCAATGCCATATCAAACTTGGCGATATCGCGTTTATGCGGAATGGCGCTGATGGACAGGTCCGGTATTTTCAATGTGGAAATTTCAAAGTTCTGCAGGTCGAACGTGACGTCGAACAGGGGATTACGCGCAGGATGTCTTTCCATCTTCAGCTCTTCGACCAGCTGATCGTATTGGAAATCCTGGTTGTCAAAGCAGGCCAGCGTCCTCCTCCTTAATTCCGACAAAAGTTCCCTGAAACGCATATCCGGCCGCACCTCGCTACGTATAGCGAGCATGTTGATAAAAAGTCCGATGATGCCTTCCAGCTCAACCTGCCTTCTGCCGGCGGCGGAGGTCCCGATCACAATGCCCTGCTGGTTGGAAAGCTTGTTCAACAGCACGGCATAGGCAGCCAGGAGAACCATGAACAAAGTGGCATTTTCATTCTTTGCTATCGCGTTCAGTCTTTCAGTCTGTGTTTTGTCCACATGGAATGTCAACGCGCTGCCCTTATAAGTTTTTATTGCGGGTCTTTGAAGGTCTGCGGGGAGTTCGATGGCAGAAGGCAATTCAGAAAATTCATCGAGCCAAAACCTGCGTTGCTGCGCCATTTTTTCTTCTTGGGTATGCTGCTGTTGCCATTCTGCATAGTCTTTGTATTGCAGCGCCAGCGGAGCCAGCTCCGTACCTTCGTACAGGTCTGCAAAATCCTTTACCAGGAGCCTCTGTGAGAATCCATCGGTAATGATATGATGCATGTCAATGAACAGGAACTGTTCACCCGAGGCAGTACGTAGCAGCGCCGCCCTTAATAACGGGCCATTTTCCAGGTCGAAGGGCTTTATAAATGTTTTGAGCAGATCGTGAATATCCTGCTCACCGGTTGTAATATCTGCGATACGGAATTCCACCCGGTCCGCTATCCGCTGAACCAGACCGCCATTTACCATTTCAAAGGAAGTTCTGAGACTTTCATGACGGGCAATCAATTTCCCGAATGCCTGGTTTAACCGTTCGACATCCAGTACTCCTTCGAGCTTTGCCAGGTAAGGAAGATTGTAGGCAACAGAATTCTTTTCCAGCTGCTGCAGAAAATACATCCGCCTTTGCGCGGATGAAGCCCTGTAATGGGGCCGCTCTTCTACCCGGAGTATGGCCTGGGCTGCCGGCCGACTGCTGCCGGTACGGAAAAAATCCACGATCTGGCTTTTTCTGACCCGGATCGCCTCCAGTATCTCCTGCGTCAGGCTTTTCTTTTCCGCGCTGATCTTCAGATTTTCATCCTGGACAGAGATAACAATATTGTGGTCGTTTCGCAGACCCGTGATAAATTCATCGATTTTCATATAGTAGTCTCCATCTTTGTTAGAGATCCCTCCCTTACCAGCGCCTTTGCCAGCGCCAGGGACGAATCAATGATGAACATACCATCGATCATTGTCTCTTTGAATACCTGAGAGAATTCCGTGCATCCTAATATGATCGCATCCGTATGCTTACGCCTGAAAAATTGTATGGCTTCTTCCTTTAGCATTTCCAATTTCAGGTCCCTCCTGTTCGGGTTAGCCTTAATACCTATGTGGGGATCATAGACCATCCGGTGTATCACCTCGTCCTGGAATACAGGATCCGGCATTATGACCTCATAGCCCATGGCAGTGAGCGGGCGGGCATAGATACCTGCCCTGTAAGTTCCATTCGTCACCATGATCCCTACACGGGAAATTTCAGGATGCCGGTCCTTGACATACCGGCATGTCTCCATCGGCATATGCAGCAGTCTCACTATTCTGCCTGGCCCGGCCTTCCTGTTTATCCTGTCGAGCTCTTCCGATATGACACCGAATATTTCCTCCGAATGAGAGGTATTGCAGGCGATGCCGATGAGGCTAGCTCCCGCACCTACCAGATTATTGATAACGCCGGCGATCTGATAGCCGGGGTTCTGCCGGTCCCTCCCTTCTAAAAAGGCGGTCCTGTCCGCAATATCCTTTGGAAAGGACATCAATATGACGGAAAGGTGCTGCTGATCAGTACGGGCTTCCGTGCAGGCCATGATCTGACTGCATAGTATTACACCCGCCAGCGGCCCCATCCCCCCGACAATGCCGATAACGGGCTGTTTATTTGCCATCTTCCTTTTTTCTCAACCATCTTCCGTATACAAAATTTGCTTCGGAGCCTGGATGCTTTTTTAAATATTCACCTGCGATGTATAGGGCCGTATTATATTCTTTGTCTTTCAGATAATACACCAGCTCCACCATATCATTGACCCTGAAGCTGTCTGCGTTCTCCTCCGACATATACCTGTCGAACCTCACCCTCATTTCTTCCGCTCCTTTTTCTTTATAGATACGCATCAAAGTGTTGGCCGCACTGGGATATACATTACTGTACATATTCACGTAGAAGGCTGATATATCCAACCCCGTCGCCCACTCGCACAGCCTGCTCCCTATCTTATCCGCGCGGTCGGCATTGGCAAAGAACACAATGCCGCATTGATGGACAATAGAATAACAGGCCATGCCTTTATAACCATTGTTGTCGCCGCCCTGGAAGACAAGTGTATCTCCTTCCGGGCTATAGTAAGTTTCATATCCGGCAGAATAATAAATATCCCCTTTGACAGGCAGCAGAATGCCTGGCTTCACCAGCTCATTAATGGCATTGCGGGAAATATGCTTCATATCGAACAGTGCGGCCATAAGCCTGCCATAGTCCCCCGCATTGGTGTAGATCCTCCCCGCAATGTCGGGGGTTGAAGTCCTCTCTTTATAGACTGGTTTCCCAAATGCATCGTATCCCAATGCATAATCTGCCATCGCCGCCCCGTTATTCCCTGTGGTATAAGTGTCTTTCAGCTGCAGGGGTTTGTATTCCATCTCCTTCAGATAAGTCTCCACGGGCATCCCGATAAGCTTTTCGATCACCTTTGACAGATAAATATATCCTTCTCCAGAGTAAATGAACGATTTGCCGGGGTCCTCTACTATCTCCAGGACATTTTTGTCGTTGTTGTCCCTGTGATTCTCTATGCCGGAAGTATGGCTCAACACCATCCTCGCCGTGATGACCTTATATCGTGGATCATGCTCGAGGTCCTGATACGGAAGATACTGGCACAGGGGTTTGTCCAGGTCCAGGAGACCTTTATCAACCATAAGATAGGCGGCGAAGACAATAAAGCTCTTGGATAATGAACATGCTTCGAAATTGGTACGGTTGTCAATTCTTTCCTTATGCTGGCCGTCAATACTCTTATACCCATAGGAGTTATAAAATACGACCCTGCCGTGGTCTACGACCGCCACCGAAAGTCCCGGGATACCCACGTCCTCCATCATGTGCTCCACCTGCCTGTTCAACGCGGGGACATCAATGGTCTTCCCATTGACGGTGTAGGAACGTTGCTGCGCCATGGCACCAAAACAGCTGACGATGGCCAGCACGATGAATAAAAAACTTTTGAAGATATGGGACAGGATAGCCTTCTGGATATGCAATCGGTTTTCCGCCTCATCATACAGAATGGAATCAGGCCTGTCGATAACTTCCTGAGTAGCCTGCTGCCCCCTGATGATCGGCAGGCAATTCATGAATATAGCACCTGGGTTGGCGACCTCGAAATGCCTGGGCGATATTGTCCAATCCTGACGTATCTCGTTCCTGCGCCGGATATCCTCCTCTTTGGACATTTGCAGCGATTTCCAGTCCTTTACATAGATAACATCGGCGCCATCGCTGGCCTCCATGGCATCATTGGTGAAGGAGAGACAGCCTCCCGACACTTTCATGGCGGCTTTCGCATGCTCGACGAACTCGGAGTCAGGGTCGAACCCTTCCGGAAAGGCCATCGTTACGTTCATTCCAAGAAGTGAGGCGGCCGTCATCATGGAATGTGTGACCCCTGGCGATTTCTGCCGTTCCGAATACACCCATGAGAACCCTATCTTTTTCCTTCGGAAATCATCGCCGAATTTTTCCTTTAACGTAAGGATATCCGCGAGTACCTGGCAGGGATGACCCTTATCATCCAGCGCATTTATCACGGGGATCTTCGAATTGTCGGCGATGAGCTTCATGGCCTCGCGGCCCATACCATAATTATCCATATCATACATCCGGACGATCAATCCATCCAGGTACCTGCCAAGCACGGCAGCGGTATCTTTTATGCTTTCATGATGCACCAGCTGCAGATCTTTTGTATTCAGATACTCGGCAGTACCGCCCATCTGCCTGATGCCTGCCTGGAATGAGACACGGGTACGGGTAGATGCAACACCAAACAATAATCCGAAATTCTTGTCCTTTAAAAGATCACGGCCGGCGCCTCTGTCTTTCTTCAATTTCTCACCCAGCGCAATAATCTCCTCCAGCTCCTCTTTTGTAAAGTCCCGGAGGTCAATGAAATTCTTTTTCATTTCGTCATTTATTTAAGTGTAAGTCCAATATTTTTTTTGTGAGCATTCTTCAGATAATGTTGAGCCATGGCAATATCGAATACGGCCATGCCCATCGGGTTGAACATCATAGGGACATCCTTTCCGCAGGTTCTGAGACGGCCTGACAATACCACATCCTGGATGGATCTGACCACTTTCTTTTCCAGACCCTTCTGTATATGGAATATTTCAATATCCGTATTCTCCCGGCATATTTCTTCCCAGTCATCGACGATGATCGTATCCTTGAACCATTCAAAGACCTCCGCCTTATAATCCCTTAGCGAGACATTTAAATGCAATGATCCCTGTTTAGGCCTTTTGTCGATGTAACGTTCTTCCGACACGGTACAGGTGATAAAAATGTCAGACTCCCGGTAAGCTTCCTCCCATCCGTTGGTCAGCCTGATCCTTTTCCGTAAAGCTGCATCCACACTTCCTATATCTACACCTCTGATGTCATAGAGAAGGAATTCAGCATCCATATCTTTCAGGAGAGCCGCGCACATATTCAGGTGGTGCTGCCCGATGGGGCCAAATCCGACGATGCCGATCGTAAGGCGGCCGGCCGGGCTCTCTCTCAGGAAATGCCGTACCATCAATCCACTGACAGAAGCCGTCCGGATCGCGGACATGCACGATCCGTTGACTATTCCGACAGGAATGCCCGTCTGAGCGTTATTTAGGACAACGACACTATGAGCCCTCGGGATGCCCTCATTGATATTCCCTGGAAAGCTTGCAATCCACTTGATACCGGACATATTGATCTTTCCTCCAACATACGCCGGCATAGCAATGATCCTGTTCTTCCCATTCCCATACCGCAAATAGGGCTTGATCGGCTGTGCAAAATCCCCGGCAGCCAGACACCTGACGGAGTTCTCGATAACATCGACATTCTCGTTCCAGTCGATACCTATTTCCCGGATATCTTCTTCATTGAGATAGATCATATACTTTAAATATATTCCTTTGCAATCCTTGTCTTTTCCTGCAATTCCTTATACCATCCATCGTTGTATACGGTATTCATATACCTGTCGCCCCTGTCGGCGAATATGCACATTACATTCACCGGATGCGTGACTTTCCTCAGGGAAAAATATTTCTTCACCGCAGCCAGGACGGAGCCGGAAGAACCGCCGGCACACACAAAATGCTTTTTCAGCAGCTCACGGCAACTTTGTACGGTCTCTACTTCCGTCACCCATACTACATCGTCTATCATGGCGCGATTCAGGATCTTGGGCCGCATGCTCGAGCCTATGCCGGGGATATACCGCTTGGCCGGCGTGTCCCCGAATATTATCGATCCGAAAATATCCACGGCAACGATCTTCGCATCCGGGAACTCCTCCTTGATCCTCCTGGATACTCCTGTTATAGTCCCTCCCGAGCTAACCCCCAGAAAGACATAATCGATGTTCCCGTCGGGCGCATCCCGGCACATTTCTCCGCCAAGCGATTCGTAGTACGCCTCGGCATTCAACGGGTTCTCATATTGGTTCACCCAATACATATTGTCACTTTCTTTCAGTATGCTCTTGATCTTTTCGATCCTGTTCAGTAAATAGCCCCCATATTTGTCCGGCTCAGTGATCTTGATGATTTCCGCCCCATACGAGGCAATGATAGACTCGTTGACGGGAGAGGTATTACTATCGATGACGCAAATGAACTTCAATCCATTGAGGTTGGCATAGGCGGACAACGCCACACCGAAATTTCCCGAAGACGATTCTATCAGCGTAGTCTCATTATTGATGATTCCATCCATCAGGGCCTTTTTGATAACATAGTGAGCAGCTCTGTCTTTCACACTTCCCGTCGGGTTATAGAATTCCAGCTTCACACAAAGTCTTATATTTTCATTGATATCAATGGATATCAGCGGGGTATTCCCGACGTTGTGCAGGATGTTTGTAAGCATATGATTATTTTCTGTTGGCAGGCTTTATCGTCAGTGAATGGATCTCTCCAATGAGGGGGAACATATATTTATAATACAGCTCCAGATCGGCATATTCCACCGGCTCGTGATATTTCGACTTTATATTTCTCAATGGCCAGCGGATAATAAGGTTATTGACACCATACCTCAGCAGGTGTGAGGGCACTTCGAACTCGATCCTGCTCCAACCCGGACCTGTCGGCGCAGAATAAAAAGGCGTCCCGTTGATCTCAAGCTCCAGCGTTTCCTGGACTTCGGAGTTATATGGCACCCTGTGCACCAGCTCAACCCTCGTCTCAGCGCTGCCAGCGTATAGCAGATAAAATTTCGACCATCGGTTGAATTCCTTATAATAGGCTCCCATCTTTAACCGCAACAGGGGATTATAGCTGCCATCTACCCAATGGCAGGATTGCAAAAGGTCGACGCCTTCACCGTCTTCTCCTGACTGGGCCACCCGCATGGTATTGACCTCCCCTCCAACATCCACCTGCTTGTCCCTAAGAGCTGTAAGAATACCGTCTACCAGCGTAAGGTCGAATGTATCCAATCCTTCCTCCGGCTGTGACAGCAACAGGTATTGCATAAATATGCCCTCGCTGACCAGCGACTCGAAATGCCTGTTCAACCGCCATGGACATTGACTGCTGGTGGTCATATATACATATTGCATCATCTCATTGGAGATATCGAAATAGCTGAGGCTCCTGCGGCAATGATATGCAACGATATCCTGTCCCTGTCCCCAATGTGCATTGTGAATGGCCGCCAAAAAATGGGCCGCGGCGCAAGAAATATCATCAGGCCCTAATTGTATTGTATCGCGGACGTCAACGCTCCATTCCCCTACACTCATGGATGACATTAATGCCCTGGCAGCATGGTACATGGCAAGATTGATACCTTCTACAGTAAGGTGGCAATAGTCAAGGAAAAGCGTCCTGCCAGCAATATCACCTTCGAGATGTTCATGGAACACCACAGGCAGGTCCACCAGGCAAAATCCCTGGTCCCTCACCTCCCGTCGTATCCAGTTCTGAATAAAGGAAGTAACACCGGGACAATGGGCCGCTTGATACACAGACGTATCATGTGCCGACCTGAGATATGCCGCGGCTCCATCCTTGTCTCCCTGGATATAACGGCATTTTGCCAATAATTCATAGCCGGCAGGGTTAAATGGATGCATCCCTATCATTTCGTTGCACAATGCTTCCGCCGCCGGAAAGTCCCCGGTTTGGATAGAACCGGTGGCCTTGGACAGCAATGCATACCATCTCTCGATGTCATTCGTAGTCCACGATGGCAGCCTGTCTGTCTCATTGCTTTTCCAATCCATGCAGTTGAATTCCGGATTTACGATGACCACCGGGATGGCGTACCTCTCCTTTACGGCGGCCAGCTCACGGAACAGCTCCTGCATGGATGCGGACAATTTTTCTTCAATGACGTTCCGGATCACATCCTCGCTGTTGCCGCCGACGATGGTATTGATGATATGACGGATCTCCAACGGGGTAATGAGGTTCTTCCCATTGATCGTCCAATTGTTGCCTGCAAAGACCACCAACGCATCGGGCTCCATACGTACACAACCCTTTACCAGCGCTATCAGCTGTCCAATGCTGCAGTTCGTGCGCGCCAGGTCGACCACCTCGGCATTCAGACCTGCACAGCCCAGTATCTTCTCCAGCGCCATTGAAGGATTATAAAAAGGATCGACAAGAAAACCCCGGGCGGCGGATTCACCTAAAAGCACCACTCTAAAGGCATTCGCCTTGGGTTTTATTTCATGGGCCCTTGCCCAATAAACGAAGTCATCCGCAAATTTCTCGTCTCTTATAAAAGAGGTCTTTCCATGCAAGGACGTTTCTTTCCAGATACCCACATGATCTTCCGCAGCCTGAACGGTCTTGCCTGCCGGCATCACGGACTTACCTTGCCGGAAAAACTTCAGCTGCCCATGGCAGGAAAAAATATCGTCCCCGGCTGAAGCATGTTCATATAGCCGTCCTGCAACATTTGCTGCAAGCTTTTTATTTTCTTCCGCGGGTCTGTATTGCATATTGTTCGTCATTAAAGAAATGTATATACGTCACGGGCGATATCAGCCTGTCTGAAGTCCATGTAGTTGGCCAATATGAATTCAAGTGTCTCTATGGAATTATTTTCTTTCTCGATGATAAAGTCACCCATCACCAGGCTGTCGATACCGCTTTTCAAAAAGCAGATGATAGCGTCTGCTGGCGTGTTAACTATCGGCTGCCCCCTGACATTAAAAGAAGTATTCAGTATGATAGGGCATCCCGTCAGCCTGTCGAATTCGGTGAGAAGGTCAAAAAACAGGGGATTAGATGTTCTATTCACGGTTTGTATCCGCGCGGAATTATCGACATGTGTGATGGAAGGCAGATCTATTTCCGAAATGACCTGGCAGGTCTCCAGCATAAAAGGAGAGGCATGATCTATGTCGAAATGCTCACAAGCCTTATGCTCAAGAACGGAGGGAGCAAAGGGGCGGAAAGCTTCCCGCTTTTTGACCATCGCATTGATCTTATCCCGCATGTCCGGGTGTCTTGGGTCGGCAAGAATGGACCTGGCTCCCAGCGAGCGAGGCCCGAACTCCATCCTCCCCTGGAACCATCCGATGACCTTACCTTCGGTCAATGCCAATGCCGTCCTTGTGATCAGGTCTTTACGGCTGGCTGTATGGTCGTCGAATGCCAGGGAAGTCGCTTCCAGGACATTCCGTATCTCGCAGTTGGTATACCCTGGCCCATAATATGCATGTTCCATCTTCGACAGGCTGCTCTTGGGGGAGCCGGTGTCCATATAGGCAAGTGCAGCTGCGCCCAGTGCGCACCCGGCATCGTTGGAGGCAGGCTGGACATACATTTTTTCAAAACGTGTTGCGTTCAGTATCCTGCCATTGGCAACACAATTCAAAGCAACCCCTCCCGCCATACAGAGATGAGCAGAGCCCGTTGTTTCGTATAGCCACTTAGCCTTATCTACCAATAGTTCTTCAAGGACTACCTGAAGGCTCCTGGCAATGTCTTTATGGCATTGCAATATGCCCGTCTCCGCCCGTCTCGGCTCCACCTCCAGCAATTCCACCATCTCCCAGGCATACATCCTGTTGCCGTTAATGAAATCGAAGTACTTCATGTCCAGATGGTACTGCCCATTCGCGCCCGACTGGACCAACCTTCTTATCTTGCCCGTATATAATGGCCGGCCATAGGGTGCAAGCCCCATTACCTTATATTCACCGTCATTCACCTTGAAACCCAAATAGCTCGTGATTGCTGCATATAAGAGACCCAGAGAGTCCGGGAATTCCACCTGCTCGAACAGATCGATCTGCTGCCCCGCGGCCGATCCATAAGTGGTAGTTGCCCACTCGCCCACGCCATCCACCGTAAGGATGGCAGCGTCATTAAAGCCCGAAAAATAATAGCTGCTGGCGGCATGGGACAGATGATGGTCATACATTAGTATAGGCCCTTCGTATCCCAGCAGTTCCCTTATCTCCCTTTCCGGCCGCTTGGGATCTATCTTGAGAAAAAGCTCTTTATCCCTGTAATCATGGCCGCACCATAGCTGCCGTGCAAGCTTTTTTACAGGATCTTCATAGTATGCCAGAAAATTGATATCCCTGATAGAGATGCCGCCCTCAGCCAGACAATATCTAAAGGCATGTACGGGCATGGACGGGTCGGCTTTCTTTTTTGTAAAACGTTCCTCTTGTGCCGCGGCCACAAGCTGCCCATCTTGCAACAGACAGCAGGCTGCGTCATGATAGAGTGCGGAAATTCCGATTATATTCATGATGGTGATGGAAATTTTAGATTAGGATGGCTGGCTGCTTGTCGTAGAGCAATTCTTTCTCGCCGTAGAGACGCTCGGCAATCACCCCTCTTTTTCTGCACGTGTCCACGAGCATGTCCGATTGCACGATGGGGTTGGACTCATTGGTATAGCGTACGCTGCTGATGAACTCTACCCATGGCTCCTGCCCCATGGCATATACATAGACTTCCCGGGGGTGAAATATATCGATGACGGACATTCCATGGCGGCAATCAGACCCGGCCAATCTACGGCTGTTATCCTGCTCCCTGGTGATCCTCCTGGTCATCAATGGACCATAAAGCCAGGTCAGCGGGGCGCCGTCACATTCCATGCCTAAGAATAGGACATCGACATCACCCGTGATCTGCTGAATATGGCTGTACAAGGCAGGTTCGACAACCCTGGAATCCGCCATGAACATTAGTTTAAAATCGCCGACCTGTACAAGATAACACGACTTCGTTTGAATGTTCAGGTCGCTGTGCTCGCCTGTAAACGGTAGCGCCGTAATAGCGACATCCTCGAATTGGAGCGTTTCCATCTCATCCATTGCCGTCACCTGGTGAAATCCGGTATGGTGGAAGATCAATTGCAGGCTGGGATCTTCCAGTTTCCCGCTGCCGGTACGTGGCACGATGACGTTCCTCACTTTATGCCGCAGCGGCAGCAGGGTCTCGAATAAAATATGATCCTGATGATTGTGCGTGATCAGCACATAGTCTATCATCTCCGGTAGATCCATGTCTGAATAATGGTTGATATCCGAATGATATCCGTAATAGCTTATCAATGGGTCCACCAGTATAGTCACTTCCCGTGTCTCGATCAGAATGCAGGCATGGCCGAAATAGCGCATGCGTATCCTGTCGCCCGTATATCGCTTGTATGAGGGCGGGGGTACAGAGGTAAAAAAGCTTTCGAATAATTTGCGCCCCGCCGTGTCCACTCCAAGAAGCTCCCGGATATGTCCTATGGACTGGGGTGTCCGTTTCATCCTGGCCAGCGCGTCCACGCCAGGATGATCAAATGGTATATTTAACGGTAGTATGTGCTCCTCATCGATGCCTGGCGTACTGAGACAGAACGGCCGGTGATCGTTGTCGGTGATCCACAATGCGATACTTTGATGCGACTTGTTGTAAAACCGGCTCTTATATAAAAGGGACTCGAAAAATCTGAAGCCCGGATTATTATTCCTATCGTAGTACAGTTCGACATATCCCTTCAAAATGTCCGGCACTTTGGCATACAGACCTTCCAGACCTGCGCCGGTGGCTTCTGTTAAAAGAAGATTATCCAGCTCTTTTATCGCATATGCCAGGCGGATCAACAGTTCCTGCTCCCGCAAAGTCTTTATCCGCAAGGCCTCTATATCCGCCACACGCCTGCCGTTTACGTCGATAAAAGGACCTCCCAGCATTTTGGGGTTAGCCGCTGCCTGAGCGTGTATCTCCGGGGCGGCAATATAAGAGTCCATGATCATAAGGTGCCTCCAGACGATGTTCATAGCAGCGGTAGGCGGGAATATCAGATGCGCCCAGGCATACCATTTTCCCACAAGCGGCTCCATGACGACATTGGGTCGTAGATACATTTTTTCTTCACTCATAATTTGATGCTATATAGAGATCTCGATGGTCTCCGAACTGGTCTTTATTTCCAGCGGGAGCTGCCGGACGGCAGCAATGTAATCCGTCAAATTCCTGACGGTTTTTTTCTGGAAGATATCCTCCAGCTGAATTTCCATACTGAAGTGTTTGCTTATCCGGCCGACAAGCAGCACGGCTTTTAAAGAGTGTCCCCCCAGATCAAAGAAGTTGTCAGTAACGCTGATACGCTCCTTTTCCATTTCCAGCACCTCCGACCATATCTCTACCATTCTTGCCTCGGAGGCGTTGGCAGGCGCCGTATAACCGTCATCTTCCTCTTCCCTGTATTCTGCGATCGCCTTCCGATCCACCTTCCCGTTGTCGGTCAATGGCAGGTTTTCCAGGTGAACATACCGGGATGGGATCATGTGGTCGGGCAGCCTGCCGGCGAGGTGGTCCTTTATCCGCCCCGCATCCACCTTCACCCCGGAGACATAGTATGCAATAAGATATTGGGCGTTGTCCTGCCCCCTGGCAAATACCACCGATGCCTTTATTTGGGGATGCGTATTCAATTGCTTTTCGATCTCTTCCGGCTCGATCCTGAAACCCCGTATCTTTACCTGGCTATCCACTCTTCCCAAAAATTCTATGTTTCCATCAGGGAGCCATCGCGCCTTATCCCCCGTACGGTAGATCCTGCCTTCTCCTTTAAAAGGATCCGGTACAAATTTTTCTTCTGTCAGGGCAGGGTTATTTAAATACCCTCTGGCCACTCCCTCTCCACCCATACATAGTTCACCTGCAATACCAATGGGTTGAGGTCGCATGTTCCTGTCCAGGATATACGCAATGACATTGTAGTTCGGCTTGCCGATGGGAACGATCATACCTGGATGTGGGAGATGCGCCTGGGGTGACGCCGCATCTAATAGCTTGCAGTTGGTGCCCCCTATGCTGGTCTCCGTTGGGCCATACTCGTTGAAGACAATGGTCTCGGGCGTCGTCCTGTATGATTTTTCAAGCAATTCAGACGTAGTCTTTTCCCCCGCCAGCGCTACGATCTTCAACGCTGTCCTTTCCATTCTCTCGCTGAGCTCGCTAAGCGCAATATTGTAATGTGCCGGGGTAATACACGTACAGGTAACCCTATTCCTTATAATGGCATTGGCAATAGCCCCTGCCTTCAGCATCTGTTGTTCATCCATCAGAAGTAGCGCCCCTCCCGTGAGCAGGGCCGGATAGAAATTGGCGCCATATCCATCAAAAGAATAAGACATCAGCTGCAAAGTGACATCAGCCGGCGAAAAACCATAGTTTCGGATCCGCCAGCGTATATAGTTGGCCACGCCTTTGTGCTTTAGTTCCACTCCTTTGGGCCGGCCTGTGGTACCCGACGTATAGATAACGTAGATCAGGTCCTCCGGAGATATGGCAATGGCGGGATCCAGGATATTGCCCTCCCAGTCGTCTTCATCTTCCACAAAGAGCAAAGGTATCTCACCTCCGAAACCTTGGCTGGCTATCCCCTGGACCGACTGCCGTTGCGTTAACAGCATGGCGGCTTCGCAATCCGATAAAATAAATTTTATCCTGTCGGCAGGATCCTTCGGAGATATGGGAACGTAGCAACAGCCGGACTTCAGCACCCCAAGGATACTTGCCGCCATTTCCAGACAGGGATGGAACAACAGCCCGATCTTCCGGCCCGGATGGGTAACGCCAGCAACGATCTGCCCCGCAATGCGATTGGCCCTGTTATTCAGCTCACGGTAGGTGATCTTTCTGTCACCCAGGATCAGAGCGGTGTTCTCCGGCGTCCTGGCCGCTTGTTTCTCAAAAAGTGAAATGACGGTCTCCACCTCAGGATACGCCAGAGCAGTCGCATTGAATTCATACAATACCCGGCGTTCCTCTTCCCCGGTGAGGATGGATAGTTGGTCTACCCGGAGGTCCTCTTTCTCCGACATCCGGTCCAGGATAACTTCAAAATGCTCCAGACACCGGCGGATCACTTCCCTATCGTATCTGATGGTATTATAATCGATGGATATCCGTATCTGCTCGCCGGGATAAACGATCACGGAAAGATCATAGCTATTGCGGTCGATAGCTTTTACATCCGAAACTTCCATCTTACCCTCATCATCGCTATCCATCACGCCGGCGCCTTCTATTCCTTCGGCAACGGGGAAATTCTCGAAGATAAAAATATGATCCAGCAATTGCCGTCCCAGAGGGGTCAATGTCTGTATCTCTGACAACAGGCTATAATGATGGGGCTCGCTCTCCACAGCATCGATCTGCATCTTTTGTAACAGCGTCGCAATGGAGTCATCCTTATCATATTGTACCCTCACGGGTATCGTATTGATAAACAGTCCTATCATATTTTCGATGCCTTGTACACCTGCGGGCCGGCCGGACACGACGGATCCGAACAGGACATCGCTGGTATTATTATACTTCGACAGAAGTATTCCCCAGGCAGTCTGTAAAACAGTGTTCAGGGTTACAGCATGATCGCGGCAAACTCCATTGAGCAATTTTGTTTTAGCGGCATCGATCACTATTTCCTCGGAACCGTAAGACCCGGAAGGCCTGCTCCCGGACAGGGCATCGGCAGGAGCTGCCCCCGGCAGAGTAGCCGGTTCAGGATAAGAGTTCAGGTAGTTCTTCCAGTAACTCAGCGAAGCGTCCCTGTCCCGGTGCCCAAGCCATTCGATGTATCTTGCATACGGCACCACAGGCGGCAGCTCGATGGCTGCACCTCGCCGGAATGCCTTATAAATATTTTTGAAATCCTGTACGATGATTCCCAGGCACCATCCATCCATTATTATATGATGATAGCTCCATATGAACTCAAACTCTTCTTCTCCCGTTTGCAAGACCGTAAGCCTGATCAAATTATCGACATTGAGACGGAACTTCTTGTCCCGGTCTTCCGTCCTGCATGACAGGATCACCTCTTCCCTGGTGGCCGCAAGGCAGGCTGACCGTACATCCCTGAACAGGAAAGCTACCCCCCGGCGCTTCAGGACCACCTGCACGGGTCGTCCATAAAGGCCGTGTATGAACATCGTACGGAACATATCATACCGTCGGGACAGCATGGCAAATGTATTTTCAACAGCGGCAATATCCAGCCGCCCCTTCACCCTGTAGGTGAGCTGAAGACGGTAATGCTCCGAATCGGGATCCAGCAGATGATGGAACAGCATCGACTCCTGCATGGGAGACAACGTACAAACATCCTCCACTTCATATGTTTTCTGCAGCTCATCCAGCTGAACGATAGATAGCCCCCTGTATGTAAGGTCGGACGGGGTAAGCTCCACCTTTCCATACAGGCAGCAATATCCGATGATCTCTTCCAGGCTTTTTTTATAATCCGACATCACAGCGGCAATCGTAGCCTTTTCATACTGATCCCCTCTGTATGACAGGCTCATTGTCAGCTGCCCGCCTGCCACAATCCCGAGTATCTCCCAATCGTGTGCGGGACTCTCGTCCGCTGCCGTATTATCCCCCGCCATGTCCCGGGAGATAGAAAAGGACCTGCCAGCGATGTCCGTATCGAATTGTCCCAGATAATTGAAAAAGATCTGTGAAGCGGTGTACGATGGCCTGTACAGGAGATAATCTATGCCGTTGTTCGGAACGCTGCGAAGCGTTTCTTTCACCTCTTTAATGGTTGCGGCCAGATCATTTCCCACCCTATCCAGCACAACGGGGAAGATGCTGGTAAACCAGCCCACAGTGCGGCTGATATTGACATTCTTTCCGATATCCTCCCTCCCGTGGGATTCCATGTCGATGGTGACGGCTGCCGCCGGATAGTTTTTCTTTACCGCGACCAATAAAGCCGTCAGTAAAATATCATTGATCTGTGTGGAAAAAGACATATGGATATCCGACAACAGGTGACGCGTGGCTTCCTTATCCAGTATAAAGGTCTCCATCAGCTTCTGTCCCGGCAAATGGACCTCACCTGGATTGTCCCTTGGAATGGGAGCCGGATTCCCTTTTAGGACCCGGTCCCAATATATCATTGCCTTTTTGAAACGCGCACCCGCAGTATATTCGGATAAATGATCCGCCCAGGACCTGAAAGGATCGGTCTTCAACGGCAGGCTCAGCCGCTGGTTCTTTACTATCTGACCATACAATGTTTCTATATCTTCGAACAGTATCCTCCAGGATATTCCATCCACTATGAGATGATGTATTACGATCAGCAGGCGGCTCCCGGTCTTTGTATGGAAGAGCCCCAGCTTCATTAACGGTCCATTTTCCAGATCGATGCCTGATTGTATCCCGTTGACGGCAGAAAGGAACAGGTCCTCACTATCGATCTTTTCATACTCGGCAATGGATACAGGCATATCAGGCCCCTTTGTAAAGGAAATTATTTTGCCATTCTCCCGCATAAACACCATCCGTAAGGCATCATGGTGTTCCTGCAGCTTGAAGAAAATCCTTTCTATGACATCTGCCTTTATTCTCTGCGGGAAATCCAATACTACCGACTGGTTATAATGATGCTTGAATACCACCGGGCCGCTGAAGAACCATTTTTGGATAGAGGTCAGAGCCCCTTTCCCCCGCACCGCCGACTGATCCGAGACGGCTTGCAGTTTTTTCAACTTTAAAGCCAGGTCCTGTATCGTCTGAGCGGTAAAGATATCTTTCACCGAAAGTTCATACCCTTCATTTCTTAATCGCGAAATGATCTGTATCGACTTAATGGAATCGCCCCCTATCGAAAAGAAATTATCGTTGACGCTGATATTCTTAACGCCCAATACCTTTGACCATATTTCCTCCAGCAAACGCTCTTCCGGGGTGCGACAGGCAACCTGGTCACCGGCCATTTGTATCTCAGGCACAGGTAATCTTTTTCGATCGAGCTTACCATTTGGGGTCAAAGGGAAGGCATCCATCTGTAACAAATATCCGGGCACCATGTAATAAGGCAGGCGCTGCATTAAATGCTTTCTCAGCCCGGTGATATCGACCTTATCCTCCGCAATGAAATATCCGGCCAGCTTCTTTTCTCCGTCCTGTTCCTCGAATGGCACCACCACCGCCTCCCCGACCTGTTCATAGCCCAGCAACGTCTTTTCTATTTCAGCCAGCTCTATCCTGAACCCGCGGATCTTCACCTGGTGATCCTTTCTACCCGCAAATTCCAGGTAGCCCCCGGGTAGCCATCTGGCTATATCTCCCGTGTGATAGATCTTTTCCGAAGGAGCAAAAGGGCTTTTGATAAATTTCTCCTCCGTCAGCGCTTCTCTTTTCCAATATCCTTTCGAAACACCGGCGCCGCCTATATAAAGGTCTCCATATACACCCTCCGGCAGCAATTCCAGATCCTTGTTCAGGATGTACACCTGAGTGTTCAGTATAGGCCGGCCAATGCTTATCCTTTCCGGTGCAGGCTCGAACTTATGCACACATGACCAGATGGTCGTCTCCGTCGGACCGTACATATTGTAAATTTCCAGGTCGGGGCTATCCGCTCTTATTGATCGTATCAGCCCGAGCGGCGCTTCTTCTCCACCGACCATCAATATCTTCAGAGAATTCAGGAATTTCCCGGATGCAGTATCTTCTCTCAACAGCTTGATAAAGGAAGGGGTAGACTGCATCATGGTAATAGGCCGGTGCACGGCCTCTTTCTTCCTGGAGAACAATTGTTTCAGCTGATTAAGGTGTTTTAGCCCTTCCATTACTTTCTCCTTCTCTACTCCAAAGTCAATAAGACAGGCTATTTCATCCACGTCGATATCTTTCAGCCTTGCTACCATAGCGCTACAGGTGCTCTTCGTACCAATCAGCGATCCGGTCTTATAATATCTCTTGAATGAGCTTTTCATGATCTTATCCTTGAGCTCGTCGGTGAGGTCCCCTTCGCCGAACCCGGCTTCTTCAAAGATCACCTTGCTCAACCCGATGGAACTCTTGAGGTATTCGATAAAAGGTTGCTCCACTGTAGATTCTACCTCTTCGATATTTTCCCCTATGTATGTATGGATCATCAGGGCAACCTTCCCATTATCATACCCCGCCTGACGCCTGGCCTCCCGGTACACCTTTATATTGTCTGCCAGCATCCGGATGTCCTGGCCTAAGAGATGCGTCAACAGGTTGGCCCCCATGGCCCCGGCCGACCTGAATGTTTCAGTGGATCCTGCGGAAGTGATCCATACGGGAAATTCAGTTTGAATAGGATTTGGGAATATCCGAAGTTCCACTTCCTGGCCGGCTCCGTTCAGACGCCGGATGGTCTTCCCTTTCCAAAGCTCCCGAACGATCTCTATTTGCTGATACATCAGCGCAGACCTGTCTTTGTAGCTCGCCCTTGACAAGGTGAAATCATTGGGGTTCCACCCCGAAGCAAACGACAATCCTATCCTCCCTCCGGAAAGGTTGTCGACCACCGACCATTCTTCCGCGATCCGGAGAGGGTCGTGCAACGGCGCTACTATGCTTCCGCTGCGTAGCTCTATCTGCCGGGTGATCATCGCCAGTGCGGCGCTTATAACAGATGGGTTCGGATAAAGTCCTCCGAATTCATGAAAATGACGCTCAGGTGTCCACACTGCCTTAAATCCCTCCTTGTCGGCATATCTCACAGATTCCAGGAGTAGATCATATTTATCATTGTCATGATTGGTATAGCTGGAGAAAAAGAAAAGGCTGAAATCCATGGAAGAATCCTGAAGGTACCGATCCAGTCCGCTGAGCGAAATATCCGAGGGATGGATCACTACCTCTATCCCGCTGCACAAAGTCCAAAAGAGCTCCAGCACCGATATATCAAAGGATGTACTGGTTATCGCCAGGAGACAATCGTTGTCCGAAGCAGGCAGTCTTCTCTCCATGGCCGAGAAAAAATTGACGACATTCCGGTGCGATATCTGCACGCCCTTCGGGGCACCGGTGGAGCCGGATGTATAAATAAGATAACATAAGTCGTCAACCAGTATCGGCCAGTCAGGATCGGACTTGTCATAGTCCTTTATATACTCATCTTCCAGCAACAGCACCTGCCCGGGAAAAACGATCCCTTCGGAGGGCATTTTTTCCGCGATGAGCAGGCTGGCATCGCAGTCTTCCAGGATAAACCGCGTGCGGGCGGGAGGATAGGATGCATCTATCGGAACATAGGCGGCGCCCGCTTTCAGGATCCCCAGCAAGCCAACCATCATTGTTTCCGAGCGCCCGACCATAATGGCTGCCCGATGCCCCCTTCCTATGCCATATTCTTCTTTCAACCGGCGGGCGAGCTGATTGGCCCTTTCATTCAACTGCCGGTAGGACAATGCCCGGTCTTCAAATACGATGGCTGTTTTTTCAGGAGTATGTCGGACCTGCCGCTGGAACATCGACACCAATGTGTCGTATGGATAGATACCTGCCGTGTCATTATACGTATATAATAGCCGAGCCCTCTCCGCATACGAAAGCATGTCGATTTGGGAGATCTTTTGTCCGGCATCGCCGATCACGGAAGACACGATCTCCCTAAAATAACCGATGAACCTTTGTATAGTGTCTTTTCCGAACAATGACGAAGAATATTCAAGGTTCAAAAGCAGCCTTCCGTCATCCTCGCCGGCGCTGAGAGTAAGATCGAATTTCGCTACAGGATGCATATATTTATATTCCGTCAAAGACACACCTGGAATGGCAAGGGCAATGTCCTCAAAGTCCCGGAATAGGAAAAGCGCATCAAATAATGGGTTCCGGCTTGTGTTCCTTTCAATCTTTAGCTCATCGATCAGCCATTCATAGGGATATGCCTGGTTATCGAAACATGCCAGGGTCCTGGCTTTTACATCCGATAGGAATTCCCGGAAGCTCAGCTCGCTTTTCAGGTGGGCGCGTAAAGGCAGCGTATTGATGAAAAGGCCTATAATGTGAGACAGATCATTGTGCTGACGCCCGGCCACGGGACTGGCAATGACAATATCTTTTTGGTTACTAAGCTTTCCTAACAAGATATAATAAATAGATAAGAGGGTCATGAACATCGTACACCCTTCTTTTTCTCCGATGGCCTTCAACGCCGCTGTCTCTTGCCTGTCAAGCTCAAAGTCGACCGATGCGCCCTCATAGGTCTTTATGGCAGGCCTTGGGAAATCCCAGGGCAATTCCAGAGCAGGTATCTCATCCGAGAGCTCATGCAGCCAGAATTCCTTTTGCCCGGAAATTTCTTCCTGTTGCTGTCCGTTTTGCTGCCATTCAGCGTAGTCCTTGTATTGCAAAGGCATATCCGGCAAGGACCCGCCTCCATAAAGAGCAATAAGATCCCTTATAAGCACATTCTGCGAAAGACCGTCATTTACGATATGATGCATGTCCACCATCAGCAGATATTCGTCCTCTCCAAGATCGCCGAGACCAACCCTGATAAGAGGAGCCCTGCTGAGGTCAAACGGGCGGATAAAATTCTTTATTATTTCTTCCGGGCATTCTATCGTGCAATAGTATTCCAATTTGAAGGCCGGGTCGGGCTCTATCTTCTGTACCACCTCTCCGTCCACCAGGAGGAAAGAGGTCCTAAGACTTTCATGCCTGCGGATCAATTCCCTGAATGCCCGTTCAAGTCTCTCCCTGTGCATCTCTCCTTTCAAAACCGCGGCATAGGGCATGTTGTATGCCAGCGAACCTTTATCGAGCTCGAACAGGAAAAATAATCTCTTTTGGGCCGAGGTCGATCTGTAATATTCCTTTTCAGGAGCTTTTTTGATCGAGTAATATTTTGCCTTTTTAGCATCGCGGACAAACCGTCCCTGACTGGCTATATTTTCATGTATGAAGAATTCTTTTAACGATATTTTTACTTCCAGCTCCTTGAATATCTTATTCGCCAGTAGGATCGCCTTTAATGAGTTCCCGCCCATGGAAAAAAAACTTCGCCCGGCACTGATCGATGCTTCCTCTATCTTTAATACCTCCGACCATATACGCGCCAGCTTTTTTTCTATGATCCCGGAGGGTGGAAGATATTCCTCCACCGGCCTGGAAACCGGGTCCGGAAGCGCTCTTTTATCCAGTTTTCCATTGGCGGTAAGAGGGAACCTTTCCATCTGCACAAAATGATCGGGCAGCATGTAATCCGGGATCCTTCCCCGGAGAAAATTTTCAAGTATGGATATCTCCAATTGCCTGTCCGATATATAATATGCAAGGAGAGACTTATCTTCTTCCTTTTGCCGCGCAATCACTACGGCGTCCTTTATTTGCTCATGCTGCATAAGGTGATATTCTATTTCCTGCAGCTCGATCCGGAAACCTCTTATCTTCACCTGGTCATCTCCCCTTCCCAGGAACAGAACGGTGCCATCCCCATATCTCACGGCGAGATCGCCTGTCCTGTACATTTTCTCCCCCTTCACCATCGGATCATCAATAAACCTTGTGCGGGTCTGTTCGTCATCTCCCACATATCCTTTTGCCAATCCATGACCGGCAATATATATCTCACCCGGAGAGGCAACCGGGACGGGAACAAGCGACCCGTCCAGGATATAAATCCTCGTGTTACTGATAGGCGTGCCGATGGGCACGGATGCATTCGTCTCCTCCGGCCGGAACCTGTGGATCATACAGCCCACGGTGGTTTCCGTGGGACCATATTCATTGAATATTTCGACATTTCCTCCCAGCCTGACATATATATCCGACGCCAGCGATGTCGGTAATTGTTCCCCGCCCACGATCAGTTTCAGGGGACGGCCTGTTCTGTCATCCATTTGTACACCGCAGTCCCTCAATGCCCGGAGATGGGACGGCGTACATTTTATTACGTCTATCGCACTGTCCATGATGATCCTTTCTATAAGCAGGTCCTTTTCTTTTTCATCATACAGCACTACCCTTCCGCCCGTAACAAGAGGCAGGAACAGGGACGTTACGGTAAGGTCGAATGAAATGGATGTATACAAGGGGAATGAGGCTTTTTGCCCCTTTAGGTAATATCCGGCTGCCCAGGAAATATAATTCTGTAGCGATCGGTGTTCGATCATAACCCCCTTGGGCTTGCCCGTTGACCCGGAAGTATAAAGCACATACGCGAGATCGCTGCTTTCCGCCAGGGAAACAAATGTGCCGGAGGATATCCCGATGATCATATGCCGCGTCCGATCGAGGTCTACCAGCAAGGTATCAGCGCCACCTGCAAGATGAAGGTATTTTCCCCGGCTGACCAGGACCCGCGGCGCTGCCCCGGAAAGAATGGAAATGACCCTTTCCGCAGGATAGGTCGGGTCGATTGGGATATAGGCGGCCCCGGTCTTCAGAATGCCGAGGATGGAAGGTATCAGCCACTCGTCCCGATCCAGCAGCACCCCTATCATTTCGCCTTTCAGGTCTCCCGCTGTCTGTACCAAAAGTGCAGCTATCGCATCGGTGCGCCGGCTCAGTTCGTCATAGCTCATGGCGCCACCTTCATAACTGATCGCCGTAGCTTCCGGCGAGCCGGCCGCCTGCTCTTCGAACATCGAAAGGACCGTCCCTTCCAACGTGTACCGCACCGCCGTATCATTGTACCGGGTGATGAACCTGTCGCGGTCTTCGTCGGACAAAAGACACAATGACTGCACCTTCTCATCGGGATTGACTACCATGGCATGGATCACCATCATAAGCTGGCCTGCCAATGCCTCCATGGAACCATTGATATTGAGACTCTTCCGATAAAAGAATTCTATATCCAGGTTGTCGTTGAAAAAAAATAAGATCGCCAATGGAATGCTGGTATGCTCATGAATGGATCGCAGTCGTACGTTTATACCTTCCGTGTTGTTGATCCTCTCCGTATCCAACGGATAATTTTCAATGCCGATGACCACCTCGAAAAGGTTGTCCGAGGGCGTATAACCCAAAGCTTCCTTTATTTCGGGATAGGAAGTATTATTATAGGGGGTCCTGGCCGCCAGCTCGATGTTCACTGCCTGCACCACTTCTGCCAGGGATCTGTCATCACAAGCCTTCAACCTGAAAGGAACTATATTCATAAAATTTCCCATGACCTTGTCGATACCTTTGACAGAGGCATCCCTGTCCGAAACCGCGGTCCCGAATGTGATGTCCCGGGCTCCGGAGTACCTTTGGAGAAGTACGCCACAGGCGGCATAGATAACAGCTGCGCGGGATACTTTATACCGGATTGCGAATGATTCGATCTCCGCCATGGAGGTAGACACCTTGCACCTTCCTATGGTATCCTTCATCGTGGTTTCGGTATGATGATGCTGGAAAAGGGCCTTGAGCTCATACCCTTTCAGATAATCCTTCCAGTACTGTCCGCTCTCCTGGGAAGCCGGCTTTGCTTTAATGGCCTGGCGGACCTCGGAAAATGCGGGTAACCCGCCAGGATCCGGCCGGTGGCCCTTGACCAATTGATCATAGCAGTAAAAGAGCTCGCTCACCAGTATGCCCGTGCTCCATCCATCATACAGAATGTGATGGTGCGTAAGATTTAGTACATAGGAGAAGGCGGATGTTCTGATGACAGCGACACGCAGCGGCAGCTGAGTAAGATCAAAACGCTCTTCCCTGTCCCTGGCAGTAAGCTGTTCGAGAAGGTCTGAAATGACGGCCCCATCCTCCCGGGAGATATCGGTATACACAAGCTCAATGGGACACTCTTTCAATATGATCTGGAGAGGCCGGGATGTCCTATCCCAGTTGAAGACCGACCTTAATGAATCATGTCTGGACTGTACGACCTTCAGGGCTTCTTTCAGCACTACTGTGTCAAGAGAGCCCTCGATGTGAAGGGATGATTGTACGTTATACACGCATCCATCCGCTGCCTCGAGATAATGGAACAGCATTCCTTCCTGTGTCCTGGTCAGCTCAATGATATTGGCGACATTGGACTTGTCAATTTTTCCGCTCATAACAGGAAATTATTTTTCGGAGTATTTTCTACCCATTCCAACCAGAACCCGTCTGGGGCCTTCAAAAGGTTCCCGGCCATGGGTGAATAGCATGTTATCTAAAAGAAGGATATCCCCTTCTTGCCACTGGAAGCTGAACTTTGTCCTCTCATACACCTCCCGGATAATGGATAACGCCTCGGCGCTGATCGGCGTGCCGTCGCCGAAATAAGTGTTCCTTGGAAGGTACTCTTCTCCGACAAGCTCTATAAGACTGTTTCGGACTTCCTCCTGCAGGCTGCTGACATGGAAGAGATGCGCCTGGTTGAACCATAGTATCTCTTTTGTCACGGGGTGGCTAATGACAGCCTGATTGACCTGTCTTGTTCGCAGACCCATATCCGTCCATTCGAATTGTATATGATGGCTCGTGCAAAATTTCTCTACCTCCTCCCTGCTCTCCGTCTGAAAGACTTCCGTCCATGGCAGGTCGATGTCCGAATAATTGCGGACATACATGATCTTCTTTCGCCGGAACTCTTCCCTTATTTCTTCCGGTATCCGCTGATAAGCGATCCTGCTGTCGGAAATAGGGGTATTCCCCATTTTGACTGCCCTGACCTCGCACAAGAACCCAATGCGCATAGGCCAGACATTGGAATAGGCATTCTCGTTATGTTGGGGTATGACCTCTGAAGGATGATATTCCGAAGCGGTGTAAATATGGCTGTTCTTTAGCTTCGTCCTGGGGGTGCTTCGATAAACATAATCCGACAGCTTGTCCTCGAACAATATTTCCAGTATCTTTTCAAATTCGGTCCCGTCTTTCACGGGCAATCCCCTGATCAGCAGCGCACCTTCCGTAGAGAGGAACAGGTCGATGTCCCTCTTATTTTCCCCGCACCAGTCAAGGGTGGACTGCCCGGTGTTCCGCACCTCCAGCAGCATTTTCTTTCCGGCGAGCGCCTGTATATCATCGGTGTGCATATATCTGATTTTATAAGGAGGGTTATGAAAAGAGAGCGTCGAGCTCTCCCTGGTCCAGGTTTACCATATCAAAATCGGAAGGGCTGAAATGTACCTCATCTTCATTCATTGTATGCACGATGATAGCTCCCAAATGATAAAAAAACCGGTCCGACAGACGTATGATGGTCGACTCTTTATGTGCCTTCCGGTTATATTTTATTTCAAGGATCAATTCGTCGTGCATGATCATGGCATTGATATCCAGCCGGGCCGTCATTTGATTGGCCGGATCGGAATTGTTTCCTGATGACTGGTGCACATACGAAAAAAGCTCGTTATCGAATTCGTTCCCGAACTGTCCAAGGTAGTTGAATCTGACATCGGTCTGCAGTTGGCCGGTGTCACCGCCTGCGGGATGTAAATATTTGTACACTCCATATCCGAGTCCATGATCAGGTACGCTGAAAAGCTGCTCTTTCACAGCTTGTATCTGCCGCCCCAGGGAAAAGTGGGATGCAGGCATTTCCAGCCGTAGCGGATAAAGAGCGGTGAACCAGCCAACCGTCCTTGAAACATCGATGGCATCGAGATGCCGCCCATGCCCCTCCATCCCGATAAGCAGCGTATCGCTGTTCACCCATTCCCTTAGGGTCAGGGCTAATGCCGTGCACAATAGAATATACGAATTGGTCTTGTACGGCTTGTGCGCCTCCTTTAGCAGAAGACGGGTCTTTTCCCTGTCAAGCGACCTGACAACCGTATGTGCATCATGCTCCCGCCAATCATCAATACTGAGATCCACCGGGATGCTGAATGGCATGGATTCCAGCCTGCGCCAGTCCCCGGCCTGCCTGCCGGCATCGGAAGAATTCGCATACTCTGCCAGCTTTTCCTGCCATTCCATCAAAGATGCGCTCTTCGGCGGCAGTGCAGCGTCCTCTCCTCTTTCATAACAGGTATAAAGGAAGAACAAGTCTGCCAGCAACACCCGCCAGGATATTCCGTCCATGACCAGGTGATGCGCAGTAATAAGAAGATATGTTCCGGCACTGACGTCCTGTATCAGTTCAGCCCTGATAAGCAGGTCACGGGTAATATCGAATATACCCTTTATCTTACCCAACGCCGCGGCCGGATGCCTTTCTATCCTGAAGTTTTTTTTCAAATGATCATTATTGTAAAATAAGCGCTCCTTCACGGGATCGATATTCATCCGAAGCCCGTCATGATGTTCGATGATCCTGTCAAATACGCGTCCCAACATACCGTCATCTACATCCCTGTTCAGGCGCAGCAGGACGGACTGATTATAAAAGCCGGGGACCGGGAACTGCTGCCGGAAGAACCACCACTCTATCGGCGAAAGGTCTTTATCGCCCGAAATAACATGCTGTTCATAATTATGTCTTTCATGTATCTTTTGAGCATGAAGGCTGATATGCTCAATGGTATGATAGGTTAGTATGTCCTTTACTTGCACCGATATCCCTCTTTCCAGCAACCGTGATGCTACCTGGAAGGCTTTTATGGAATCACCTCCCAACTCAAAAAAATTATCACGTACCCTTACCTGGTCTTCACCCAGCACTTCCTGCCAGACCTGCACAAATATTTCCTGCAGTGCGTCTCCGGGGTCATCATCGTACTGCTCTTTGGTGTAGGCCGGATCAGGCAGTGCAGCATGATCTATTTTCCCATTTTTTGTCAATGGGAAAGCCTCCAGCCACATATAGCTGGCGGGGATCATGTAATGAGGAAGCCGCTCTGTAAGAAAATCCCTCCAGACGATGTCTTTCAGTGACTTGCTGCCTGTATAGTAAGAAGCAATCATCGGTTTGCCGGATTTGCCTGCCCTTATCGACACGACAACCCCACTGATCCCGTCCATCGACATCATATTTGTTTCTATTTCCGCAAGCTCTATCCGGTGGCCGTTTATCTTCACCTGGTGATCCCGGCGCCCTATGTATTCTATCACTCCGTCGCTACGTCTCCTGGCAATATCGCCGGTCTTGTACATCTTTAGCCCGGGTACAAAGGGATCATCTATAAATCCGGCAGCAGTTAGCTCCGGCCTGAACAAATAGCCCTTCGCCACCCCAGCACCCGAAATATAGATCTCACCGTGTATGCCGATGCCCACCGGCTGCAGGAACCTATCCAGAAGATAGATCCTCGTATTTGCTGCGGGTATGCCAATCGGCACCGACAGAGAAGGATCATCGGGGTCAAAGAGATGGATCATGCATCCAACCGTAGCTTCCGTGGGCCCATATTCATTAAATAGCTCTACCAGCCCATGATATCGTTCATATATATCTTTTGCCAGCTGCCTTTCCAGTTTCTCCCCGCCTATGATAAATCTCTTCAGACGGATGGATGGTCCCGCCGTCGTCTTCTGCTGGAGAAGAGCTCTCAGATGGGAAGGAGTTGCCTTAACAATGTCCGCCTTACCATCGGCAATGACTTTCTCGATCACTGATCCATTCCCCTCCCGGTAGATCAGTATCCTGTTGCCGGTGATAAGAGGGGTGAACAGGCTGGTGATCGTAAGATCGAAGGAAATGGAAGTATAAAGGGGAAAATCACCCAAGCCATCCCTGACATATACCTTCGACGCCCACAGGATATAGTTCACCAGCGACCTCCCATCGATCATGACCCCCTTCGGCTGTCCCGTCGTCCCAGACGTATATATTATATAGGCCAGATCATCCGGCGTTCCGGTGCTCCCCGGAAGCACAGCCTCACCGGATACACATCCGGGATCCATGAACCTCACCAACGGCCGATTCTCTTCCTGTCCGTCGCTCAACAATATCCTGCTCCTGCTGTCGGAAAGGCAATAGGCGATACGCTGCTCCGGGAGATCTGTATCCAGAGGAAGAAAACATCCCCCCGTCTTTAAGATCCCCAGTATCGCGATCACCAGTCGGGCGCTTCGCTCCATCAATACTCCCGCCACCACATTAGGTCCAAGCCCATCCTTCCGCAGCTGCGCTGCCAGCGATCCCGCGTGTTCCGATAATTCCCTGTATGTCAGCTGTCTGCCAGGTTCTTCCACGGCCACCGCATCCGGTGTTTTCAAGACCTGCTCCTCGAATAGCTCGTAAATCGTTTTATCCTGCGGGAGATCGACAGCAGTGTCGTTGAACCGGTGGACATATTCCTGCATCTCGTCATCCGAAAGCATCCATTCCCCCGCTATTTTCCTCGCTGGTTCGTCGATCAGCCGTCCGCAGATACGCAGAAAGTGCTGAGCTAATCCATCGATCGTATCCTTTTTAAAAATGCAGGTGGCATATTCTATTCCGCATATAAGCTCCTCGTCATGATAAAATACTTCCAGCGAAAGGTTGAATTTTGAAAACCCCGGGTCGAAGAAATATGGTACTACACTGATATCATCTTTTTCAAAGTGAAATAATCCCATGTCCTGGTAATTGAACATAGTGTCAAATACAGGATTCCGGCTCATGTCCCTTTGTTCACCCAGGGCCTCTATCAGAGCCCCGAAAGGATAATCCCGGCGATCCAAAGCATTCTTCATAGTCGTTCGTATGGCATGCAGCAATTCAAGAGCCGTTGCGTTTGCGGGTATCCTGGTCCTGATGGCCAGATTGTTGACAAACATGCCTTGCATACGGGCGATATCAGGATGGCGTCGCCCCGATACAGGTATTCCAACCACCAAGTCATCCTGCCCCGTATATTTGGACAGCAATATGTTATATACGGTGAATAATACTACGTGCAATGAGCAGTCGTGATCTGCCGCAAGCTTCAGGAGACGCCGCGTAAGATCCTTCCCCAGCTTGAAATTCAGCCTGGCGCCCTGGGACGAAAAAAGAGCCGGCCGCTGAAAGTCATGCGGCATTTCCAACAACGGCAGCGGCCCTTCCAGGTGACTCAGCCAGAAAGTTTCATCGGACTGCCCCCCGGAAAGCCTCCCTTCCTGCCATTCTTCTCTTTCCCAACAGGAATAATCCTTGAATCCAATAGCAGGCGGCTCCGGCTCCTTGCCGGCATACAGGTCAAACAGCTCTTCCAGGAGTAGATAGACGGACAATCCGTCCGATATAATATGATGTATGTCGAGTAATAAAATGAATTCCTGGCTGCCCATCTCCAGCAAGTGCATCCGCAGAAGGGGCGCCTTTGACAGGTCGAAAGGCCGCAAAAGATCTTTTAGCTGTTGATCCAGGCGTGTCGGATCACCTTGCAAGCGGATCAGGGAGAAGGCCGCAGTCTCATGGATCATAAATTGAGGGACGGGCCTTCCGTCAAAGGACATTCTCAATACATCGTGTGTTGCTATGAGTCGCCGGGCGGCCTCTTCAAGCTTATGCATATCTATGGAGCCTTTGATCCGCAACGCTGCCGGTATATTATAGGCAGTAGACCCCCGGTCCGCTGCCTGGATATAGTAAAGTCGTGCCTGAGCCAGCGATAAAGGATATGCTGCGCGTACCCCGGCGGCATGTATCGGATCATATTTCCTTACAGGAAGACGGCTTATTTCTGCGACAAGCTCCTTCACCGTGGGCTTTTGATACAGCAGCCCGACAGGGAATTCCACCTCGAACTCCTTTTCCAACAGCATTGCCACTTCAGCCGCCTTAAGGGAGGTGCCGCCCGATTCAAAGAATTTTTCACGATCGTTCCCGGGTCTCCTGCCCAATACTCTTTCCCAGATCAACCCGATCTTTTCTTCAGGAGAGGATACCCCCGTGAGATCCAGCGGCTGTCCCTGCTCGGGTGCCGGTTCATCCAGGTGGAAAAGCCCCTTCCTATAGTCCTCCAGCAGCTTGTACCGCTGTAGCTTTCCGCTGGTTGTCTTAGGCATGTGTGTTATCTGGACGACCCGGTCGATCTCAAACCCCGCCCTTCGGTTGATCAGCGCCTTCAAAGACTGTGAAAGGGATCTGAACCGCTGTTCCTCACCCCGGAACAGGATAAATGCGATTGTTTCCTCTTTTTGCGTCACCTCATTGTGGAACCCTACCACCGCAATCTTATTCAATTCAATGCCTTCCAGCTCTTCTGCCATCTTCTCTATGTCATGCGCATAATAATTACGGCCGTTGACAAAGAAAATATCTTTATGCCTTCCGGTGATATACAGTTCCCCATTCCTCATAAATCCAAGATCTCCCGTACGGGTCCAGCCATCGCTGGTCACCGTCAGTGCAGTTTGCGCCGCATTATTGTAGTATCCTGCCGTAACACTGGCTCCTTTTATTTGCACATGTCCTGTAAAACCTTCACCCAGGTCACGATCCTCTTCCCCCGCTATCCGTACGGAACAGCAATTCACCGGCGCGCCTACATTGACAAATGTGCTGCCCTCCACGCTGCTGGTCGCCATGGTTACAGGATCGCCGATGTCCAGCCTTCCCCTGTCCAGCACAACGGATACAATTTCTCTTTCCGGATCGGATATGGTAACGGCAAGACTGGCTTCCGCAAGCCCATAAACAGGGCACATGGCATGCCTTTTCAAACCATATCCAGACATCGCAGATAAGAAATTACGACATAATGTCTCCGAAATAGGTTCTGCTCCGTTGAATAACAGCCGTACAGATGACAGGTCCCAAATGATGGAGGAAGGAGTACGAAGATGTTTCAACAAATATTGATATCCAAAATTCGGCGAGCAGGATATGCTTACCGAATGTTCGCTCAACTTATCCAGCCACAGGGACGGACGTCTGATAAAGACGTTGGTAGGGATCAGATAGTGGTCCATTGCAGCCAGTATGGGGTTCAGGTGGAAGCCGATAAGCCCCATATCATGTGTCAACGGCATCCAGCTTAGCATCGAATCCGTATCGGAATACTTTGCTGCCTTGCCGATGCCATTCATATTGGCTATGAGATTTGCATGCGTCAGCACCACTCCCTTGGGATTGCCGGTAGAGCCCGATGAAAACTGGATAAAGGCTATATCCTGTCCTTTCGGCTTATAAACCGTCCCTTTCGACTCATGTTCCAGCAGCCGGTCTGCATCGATGTAGCCGCCACGGATCGCATCACAGACATCTTCAAGCGGTAGAGGGCTGGCGAAAGCTTCCAGGGCATGGAGATTGGCTCCCGTAGTCACGAACCTTGGTCTCTTCAATATCTTCCAAACGGAGAACAGCTTCTCCTTATGGTCGTCATGCAACCCTACAGACAGCGGGACAGGGATGATCCCGCCCAAAATACATGCCCAGAAAATTATTATGAACGCCTCGTTATCGTCTACCTGGATGATCATCTCTTCTCCATGCGTCATCCCTTGCTCCTGCAAAAAACCGAGCCCCTTCAACGCCAGCGTATAAAGCAGCCGGTAAGGAATATATTTTTCCTGCCCTCCGCTGCCCACCAACGTGACCCCCCTGTTATCCAGGCTCCGCCTTCCTTCCAGCATTTCGCCCAGCGTAGTGTAATACATGTTAATTTATAGTTGCTTTTATGTACGGCAATGTTTCGTTGATGATCTGCACCATCTGTCTGCCATGCTCATGAAGAAAAAAATGGCCGCCATCGAAATAATGAATGTGGCACTGCCGATTCGTATGTTCCCGCCATCCCTCGCATTGCGCAGCGCTGACATCATCCCCCCGCCCGGAAAATACTGTAACATCGCAATCCAGCGGATATATGTCGCCTTCGCAGCTATAGGCCTCGGTGATCTTAAAATCATTTCGCAGCAATGGCACAAAGAAATCCGTCAAAGCGGGATATTCGAAGATCTCGGGAGGAGTCCCCCCCAGTTTTAATATATTCTGTCGGAAGTCATCATCATTCATTGAATAATATTTCTCCTCATCTTCCTTTTGCAGATGGGGGGCGCTCCTCCCTGAAAAAAATATATGCAGAGGAGCCGGCCTGCCCTCTTTCCTCATTTTTTGAGCCAGCTCATATGCGATAATGGTTCCCATACTATGGCCAAATAATGCATATGGCGAGCTCCCTATGGTATCTTTAACCCTTTCCCAGACATCTTCTATCGCATCGTGAATGGTATGATACGGTCCTTCATGGATCCGCCTTCCTCTTCCCGCCAGCTCGACAGGGAACAGATCTATCCCGGCATGCAGGAATTTTTTCCAGCGGTGATAGATCATGGCGGATCCGCCGGCATAAGGAAAACAGTATAGACGGGTCTTTTGCATGGATGTCAGCTCCAGGAATTTTTATGAAAAGATGGGGATATTACTGCGTGTGTATTCGCTGGTTTCGAAGTCTACCTTACCCTGTTTCATCTTCAGGACTTTATCCGCCACGTCAAAGTAATTGTCGTCATGAGTAATAGCAATAACTATCTTGCCGGCCATCTTCATTTCCGGTAGCAGGGTCCGATAAAAAAAGTTTCGATACTCCGGGTCCTGGTCCGCGGCCCATTCGTCGAACAAATAAATAGGCGAGTCCTCCAAATAACATTGTAATAATGCCAGCCTCTTTCGCTGCCCGCCCGAGAGGTCGATGGTGCTGTATTTGCTTTCCGTAATAGTTACCTTCTCGTTCAGGCGCAGCATTTTCAGATACTTACTGATATCTTCCGATCTTCCGCTCACATCCACATTGTACAATTTCTCAAAAAGGAAATAGGGGCTGAACACCGTGGAGAAATGCTCGCTCAGCTGAGATCCTTTCACCGGCTTTCCGTTGATCGACACCTCTCCCTCATCAGGCTCATAGAGCCCGGTTAGCAATTTCGCAAGCGTAGTTTTGCCGCTGCCGTTCCCCCCGATAATAAACAATATTTCTCCCCTGCTAACCTCGAGGTTCACCGGGCCGACTTCAAATGCTTCCGCATCACTATCGTTCTTGTATCGGAACCTGACACCTTCGGCCCGGATAGAATTTACCACCGGATCCGGCGCTTCCTGCGTTGCTCCAAGGTCCAGGTTGGCAGGTATCTCCGGCAGGAATTGCTTTATACGCTGCCATGCCGTCCGCAGCCGCATAATGGAAGGACCGGCGCTCAAAATGGCATTTACGGGGCCGATAAGATACAGCAGCACGATAACAAAGCTCATAAGTATGTAATGGGGAATGCCGGGAAATAGCTGGGGCAGAGCCAGCACTACTATCCCCAGCAAGACGACCAGCAGTGATTCACCTACCATAAAAGCATTGGCAAATCTGATATTGGCCGTCGACATACGGTCCCTGTATTCCGAGGAGGATAGCGCCACATCCTTCTTGTACTCCATCTTCTTATTCCTGTGCAGGCTGATCTCCTTGAATCCATCGATTATTCCATTGACCAGCCGCATAAAGACATTGCGTGTATCCCGGGCCTCGTCAAAATATCGCTGTGTACTTTTGCTCACAAGGTAATACGTAATGGTTATAAGCACGATGAGGCCAACCGTCAGCAAAGCGGCCCAAAAAGCAATGGTTGCCAGGTAAATAAAGGCTCCCGCCGCCGTAAAGCTGCTGGTAATGAGCATCACAACCATGTTGGCGGACTCGCCGATGGCATCCACATCGTCGTTCAGGGCGGTGTAAACTCTCCCCCGATCGATCTTCTCGAACTGCTGATATGAAGTGCAAAATATCTTGTCGATCAGTTTTATCCTTATCTCATGGACAAGGTTTCGGCTGTAGCGGATAAGACTTACCTGGACATATCTTCTGCCCAGCAGGTATACCAACAGCGTCAGAACATAGTAAAAGACGATGTATCTCAATTTCATGGTAGAGTCCAGAGCGGAGGTCACCAGCGTAATAAGGATCATATTGGCCAGGCCGGACAATACGCTGATCAGCAATATGCGCGGAAAGCTTTTTCTAAATTCGTTTTTCTCGGGGAAACAAAGGCTGATCAGGCCTGCAACGTAGCTGACGGACATTGCCGCCACGATCAATATTACCATTACTTTAAAGCTGAAAGGGGTCCACACAAAAATGGCCTGCCACGTGAACCCGGCCATCGCTTTTGGCAACAGGTAGAGGCCATAAAGAAAAGGAAGCGCCAGCATCAGGGACATGAGGAATTTCCCCGTCGCGGAAAAGGACGGCCTTTCAAAGGAACGCGATCCTTTGACGATGCCCCTGACGATCCAAAAAATAAGTCCGAGGGACGCTAATATATAAATAAGGATCATCAGACAGATCAATGAAAAGGCTTTGTCGTTGGAGTTGCCGGGATCAAATTCTTTTCTTTCTTCATCCCCGGCCATCATTCGAATGATCCTGTCTCCTATCACGGGCGTATAGGTGCTATTTGAGTTCGCAAGCACCACGAGGCCCTTCTTCGTCCCCGGCCTGAAGGCGATGTAGGATGTATAATTGGGGTTCACCCCGCCATGGTGGATCTCGTCCGTGCCGTCCAGTACCACCTCCCATCCCATGGCATAGGAAGACATGCCATGCAGCGGCACTGTCCCATCCCGCCGGTGTGTCAGCTCGATGTCCTGGTAAAGATCCTGATCACCAAGCCCCAATTGACACCTGAGCCAGGCTGCCATATCCAGGGCATTGCTTATCACATAGCCGGCAGCGTTGTTACCCCTGTATACAGGGGCGCTGTAAGGCAAGGCCCGAAAGAACCCTACCTTATAACCCGTGGCAAGCTGGCTGCTATCCATCGGGCTCCCGATCGTGGTATAGTCCAGGTGCAATGGGTCAAATACTTTTTGCCGCAGATAGGTCTCGAAAGGCTCTTTAGCAATCTTTTGAATGATCAGCGCGAGGACATCATATTGGATGGTCGCGTACTCATATTCCTTGCCCGGTGTATGATGCAGTTCTACACCCGAAAGGCCTTCGACAGTGCTTGTAAGAGCGTCCGTGTCGTTGCTGGCAGGAATAGAAGAAATGGTTTGCCAGGGGATCCCGCTGGTATGGTGCAGAAGCTGTAAAAGAGTGATCTTTACCGGGCTGTCCTTATAGCTGGCCCGAAACCATGGCAGGTAGTCCGAAACATAAGAGTTGAGATCAATGGACCTTTCCCTGACCAGCTCCATAAAAGCCAGTGCCGTAAAGGCCTTGCTACAGGAGCCAAGCTGAAATAAGGTATGGGAGGTCACCGGTATTTTTCTTTCCTTGTCAGCGTAGCCATAGTTGCGGATGATCTGCCGGCCGCTGTCTATCAAAACCAGGCTAAGGCCGGGAATATCCCCTTCCGACATCAGCTTTCGGACCTCGCGGTCTATCCTGTCGATAGGCGCCCCATACCCGGATGACTGGCTAAAAGCCGTCCCTGCATATAATAAACAGAGAAATGAGAGTATTATAACACCAGCTTTTTTCAGGCATATTGTCTGAAACATTATGCTTATTTATTATTGATTGACGAAATTTGGATGATCAGTCAGGCAAGGCCATGGTGAGAAGTTCCTCCATCGAGATCAGCTGCTCCGTGACCAAAGCCTCGACCTGAGTAGGTGCGAAAAGCATATTATTGTATATAACAGACAGCTCTATAGAACGGCTGCCGGCAACAAAGAAGAAAGCAATGTCCTGGTAAGTACCCGCATCTTCCGTCTGGTGGGATACAATACCTGTTTTTTGAGGAAGCGGATCGTCCTCGGTATGGGTCAACGTGAGGAAAACAGGCATCCGGCTGCCCAGCGGCGGATCCATGTTGTAGCCCACCGCGTCCGGAGGGTATACACAATATTTAGACAATTGGTAAAGCTGGTGGTCGATGTAGTCCAACAGGCTAAGGGCGGAACGTTCGCCGGATATATCAAAATAACAGGGACCTCCGGTGGTCAGCCATCCCATTGTCTGCCTGAAGTCCTTGTTGGCCCTGCCGGAAGCAGGCACCTCAAACACGAAGGCCGTCTGACCGCTGGATCGATAGAAAGCCAGCAGGATCGCCGCTATAAAAATAGACAGAAGGCTGTTCCTGCCTCTTTCACGGTAGCGGCTGATCTTCTCAAACACATCACCTGTATATATAAACCTAAGCTGCCCTGCCTCTTCGACCCGATACCGGCGGATAACGCTGGGGATACATCGTTTGTCATAAGCATCCAGTTGGCTGATCTTTTCCATCACCTCCCGGCACTTCAGTTGAAAATACATGTTGTATTCCTCTCTCTTATCCTTATGTATCAGCAGCAATGGAGGCGATCCGTGCGAAAGAACCTCAGACCAGTATTTCCGGTAAGGATCTCCCTGGGAAGAGTCGAGCAGCTGGTTCTCAAAACATGTCTGTTCCCTGTATTGCGTGATGCCCGGTAAAGCATTTGCCGCATTTCGGCTGATGATCCTGAAGATCTCTCCGAGCTCGTTTCGAAAGATATTGATGGACTGTGCATCGGAGATCAAATGATGAAATACAAAATGAACGAGGTACTCCGAAGGGCTTAATCCGAAAACAGCTACCCTAAACAACGGCCCAAATTCGAAGTTAAAGGGAGTATGGGACAATAAGGTGATCTTTCCCCTGACATACTCGGCTTTATCTTTTGCCGGTCGGTCTTTAATATCGAAGAAAGAAAGGTGGACGGGATAAGACTCCGGGGAATGGACGACCTGTTTCAACCTCCCGTCCACGGCCTTCAGGGTGGTCCTCAGGATTTCATGTCTCTCTACTATACGATCAAGCACCTTTTGAACCAGCTCCCGGTCAAATGATGCAACAGTGAGATTATATGGAACATTGAATGGGTAATGGTCAGGCCTGATCTTATACAGCATCCATTCGCGTCGTTGGACGTAACCCGCGTCAAAGACTCCGGTGATAAGGCGCTCGTTTGCTGTTATTGTCATCTTACATCAAACCTTTTCAGCCAATCTCATCCTCATGCAGATGGCGTTGATATCCGTAAATATTTCGTTCTTGTAGGTATCCAGGAACACTTTAGTCTCGAGCGTCTGAAATTTGTTATGAAATAAGATACAGTTCTGATACCCTTGTTCGACTTTACTGACCCAATCCCCATCATGCGGATAATGGATAGACTCGGCATCCCTCAGCAAATAGAATTGCCCTCCATTCAGGAACAGGCGAAATCCAAGATCATTGTCTTCGCAGCCCCATCGTCCATCATATATAGTGTCGAACAACCCCACGATCAGCAGATCTTCCTTTCTGATAGAGACATGGCATGTCCAAAAATACAGCCATGGCGCGGGGAGATCATGGATCCTGTCCTCGTAGGTAGTATAATGATACTCCCTCACATCGTAAAAAAGCTTGTCCTTGGATATCCTGCGTATCGACTCCTGCGGCTGATCGGGCACCACCAGTCTCTTCAGGTTGCTGAACAGGCCATCCCCCTGATCGAACCCGTAAACATATCCGATTGCAATGGCATTCCTCCCCTTCTCGATATGAAACCTGTAATGCTCATCAAGGCAGTTGACATTCAGAAGAACTCCACAATCCACCAAAAGGCAAACAGTACCTTCGGATTCAGTAATACCTGCATTCCTCGCCGAAGCGGGCCTGTACCCCTTGTCTTCCTGGAACAAATATTTCAGGTTTAATTTATCCTCGTATTTTTTCACCACCTCCAGCGTATTGTCGGAGGAACCGTCATCCGAAACGATGACTTCGAAATTACTGCGATCCATCGTCTGAAGACATATGGAATTGAGCGTATAGTCCAGCAGCTGACTGCGATTGTAAGTAGGTACTATGACTGAAACATAATACTTGTCTGAATTTGCCATGGGGATTTTATATTTTATTTGTTACATAAATACAGAAGAAGGCAGGTCGGCGAGCAAGGTTCGCTTGAGAATATCGACGCGAACGAGTATCCTCTTTTTGCCTTTGTATTGGATCACTTCACAGGACAGCCCATTCAATGGCCCGTTGCGTATCAGAAGCTGTTGCCCGGGCTGCACCGGATCGTTGGTCACCTCCATATTCACGCCGTTGCTTTCCATCATCCTGATGGAATGGATCTCGTCATCGCTCATCCTGGCAGGTGATGTACCCGATCTTACATAATAGCAGGCTCCATCGGCACGCATGCCTTCGTAGAACTCCTGCGAATTGCTCAAATACACAAAAAGATAAGAAGGGAATATAGGTGCAATAATGGTCTTGACGCGATCGCTCCATTTCCTCTGTTCCTTTTTCACCGGCAGGTAGGTCCGGATCTGTCTGTCCTGCAACTGGTCAGACACCTTTCGTTCCTGATGGGGCCTTGTATAGATCAAATGCCATCCGGTCCTAAAAATAGTCATACGGAGATTTTTAAGCTTTCGTTAAAATAGAGCTTAACCAGAGCGGCGTTAAAGGACATAGCTATCGCTACAGTGTGTTACATCCGGGGATCAGCTTCGTCGTCCATCTGTTGAGTTTTAAAAGTAGGTTGAATAGCCATACTCAGATATAGTGCCATTACGAATTATCCCTTCGGGTTTTACTAAAAGTCATTTTTTATTACTCTATGCTTTTTGTATACTGATAAAATATCATCGCTTTCTGATAAGAAAATACAGATCAGGCATTGCTAGATTGTCGAAGGCTTATCAAATTGATGTCGACAAACTCCAGGTCGCCGTAATGTTTCAGGAACAATGCTGTTTCGTACGTTTGGAATTTATCGTGAAAGTACTGACAGTTCTCACGTCCCTGTAATACCCTGTCCGGTTTGTTCTCATCGTTGTGGGGGTAATGAATGCACTTGGCTGACCGCAGCAAATGGATCTTGATCCCTGCCTGGAAAAGTCGCATGCCAAGATCATTGTCTTCTACCCCCCATCTCCCATCATAAGACTCGTCGAACATGCCCACCTTCAACAGATTCCTTCTGGATACGGATACATGCCCTGTCCAGAAATAAAGCCAGGGAGCCGGCAGCGTATGTATCTGATCCTGGTGATTCCGAAAATGCATTTCCCTTACGTCGAAATATATCTCATGCTGCGAAACTGCGCTCACAGATGCGGCGGGATCATCCGGGTCGATCATCTTTTTCAGGACCACTACCACGTGGTCTTCACGGTCGAACCCATACACATATCCCACAGCAGCCGAATAGGGACCCTCCTTTTCATGGAACAGGATGTGTTTGTAGAGGACGTCTGTGTTCAGGATAATTCCGGAGTCGACGAACAGGCATAGCTCTCCTTCCGCGACCTCGATAGCCTTGTTCCTGGCCGACGCTGGTCTGTAGCCAAGATCCTCCTGGTAAACATACTTGATGCGCAATAAAGGCTTATACTTTTCAACAATGGCACAGGTATCATCGGAAGAACCATCATCGGCGACGACGACTTCGAACCTGTAGCCGCCGGTCTGCTGCAATGCCAATGATTTCAAGGTGTATTCCAATAACGTGCTTCGATTGTAAGTTGGCAGGATAACAGAGATGTCCATCTTTTTTTGTAATGTTGTCATTGTTTGCTATTTAGCTGGTTATTGTTTATAATGATAAAAAATTTTAACTGATGGAGGAATATAAAAGAGCCGATATCTATTTTGTCGCACATGCGGACGACTGGCAGCTTTTCATGGACCCTGAAATAAGCAAAAGCATGGCAGATAAGACATGCAAGGTCATAATAGTCCATACCACAGCAGGCGATGCGGGTAGTGAAGACCGGTATTGGAAAGCCAGAGAGTTCGCCTCGCAGGAATCCATCCTGTTCAGGGTTTCCGTCGATGGGCACCTCCATCGGAAGACGATGGAATGGACCGACCGTCAAAATAGGAAACACAGCTGCATGGTCTTCAACAACTGCTACTGTTATTTTCTGCGGCTGCCGGACGGAGCGTACGATGGCAGGGGTTTCGAAAGATATGATCACCAGAGCCTTGAAAAATTACGAACGGGCATTATAAGGAGCCTGGCACGGGTGGACGGCGAATATTCATACACGGGCTGGGACGACCTGACATCTACTATAGACCACATTATCCAAATGGAAATACCAGCGCACCTTTTAGAGGACAGGTCAGGCGTCTGTCTTAATATCCCCGAATATGAAAATGAGCTGAGCCCTTATGATCATAATGATCATTATAATACATCCCTTCTTGTGCAAGGGACGAAAAGCTACGGGCTTTACCGCAAACGGGCTTTTGTGGGTTACCATATAAAGAACAACCACCGGCTGCTGTCGGAAGAAGAATTGTTCTGGAAGATCGGGATGTTCAGCAGCTATCAACAGTCATTATTCAGAGAGTATGGACATTCCACTATTTCAGAGGACCCTTCCTATATAACCTGGTGCTTCCGAAACTGTTCTTTCAGAGAGCTGTGAAAGCACGTCTCCTTTCTCAGACAAAGCTTCGCTCCCAACGCTCACAACCATTCGGGATAGCGCCGCCCAATACGCTGTAAAAATATACACAAACTGATGAAGAAAAAGTCGGATAACCACAATATAATTGCGGCTATCCGAAAATATCTGATACTTCAAAAGGCATAATTTTAAACATGACCGAAATAATCATCGACACGGATCTGGTGAGCAGCATACCAGTGTCGCCTTTTCTGTATGGAATGAACAGCGCATTTACTTACCAGAGAGACAGGAATGCCACACGTCTGGAATGGGAAAAAGCGCGCGAAGCCGGTGTAAGGCTAATGAGGCTTTGCGCCGGGAACAATGGCACGAAATACAATTGGCAAAAAAAAATTTCCAGTCATCCGGACTGGTACAATAACGTATATCCCGATGACTGGGATACTGCCGCCCGCGCTTTGGAGAAAGAGCTGCCAGGCGTTAGTGGTATGTGGTGTTTTCAATTGCTGGGCAAGGCAGCTTCCAGCAGCGGATATAATTTCAATGATAAAGGTTTCAATGATGAACGATGGTGGGAAGGGGTTGAACAAAACCTTGCGGGATACGGAGTTCCCGATATGCGGGGTGGCAACAGGGCTTTGCGGGAAGGCGACCCGAGCCTGTACCTGATGGACTGGCCCGTGGATTCCAGTGTCGCCCTTCTCAACCATTGGTTTGCCACACCGGGTCTGGGGCTTGACAAACAAATACACCAGTATTGGAACCTCGATAACGAACCGGATATCTGGAATGTCACACATGACGACGTCATGCGGGAACAATTGCCGGCCGAGCAGTTCATGCGTATCTATTTCGAGGCGGCGAAAAAAGCCCGCGAATGCTTCCCGGCGATCAAGCTGGTCGGTCCTACTGCTGCCAACGAATGGCAATGGTATGCATGGAATGGATCAGCCGTCGATGACGGAGAAAAAAAATACCCCTGGCTGGAATATTTCATAAAAAGGGTCGCTGAGGAACAAAATGCAACAGGCCTCCGTTTGCTGGATGTGCTGGACATCCACTTTTATCCAACCACCACCTTACGGGAAGAATTGGTGCAGCTGCACCGTGTCTTTTTCGATAGGGATTATGATTACCCGGGGGCCAGCGGCGTAAAATTCGCCAACGACGATCGCGATCCGGGCTGGGCGAAAGAATATATATTCGGCCGTTGCCGCCAATGGCTGGAGAAGTATATGGGAGCAGATCACGGGGTAGGTCTTGGTTTGTCGGAGGTAGGCATAGCGTCGGATGATCCCAACGCCGTGGCCGTCTGGTATGCGTCGTTGATGGGAGAATTTATGAAACAAGGCGTCGAGCTACTGGCTCCCTGGACCTGGAAACCAGGGATGTGGGAAGTGATCCACCTTTTCAGCCGCTACAACAGAGAAAGATATCTCTCCTGCCCTGGGACGGAAGACAATGACATCGCCGTCCATCCCACCGTTGACACCAGCGGTACTGCGGTCACTATTGTACTGATCAATCGCAATCCGCATCTGGTCCGGGAAGTGAGCATCCATATGAAATGCCCGCAATGCCCCGACACCCAGGTGGAACGCCTAAGCATACCTCATCTGCCCGAAAAAGAAACTTTCATATCCCGTAAGAACAATGCCCTGGTAAGAGAGAATATTCCTGTTACGAACAATAAGATCCTCGTCGAGCTGGCGCCCATGTCCGTAAGTGCTATACTTGTATCAACCTGCCTTTTCCGGTAGCTCCCGGCATGCTGCATTGACGTCCACAGATTCGATCCGATGATAGTTCCGTAAATACAATTCCGTTTCGGCAGTCTGGAATTTATTATGAAAATAAATACAGTTCTGATAGCCCTGGATCTTTCTTTCCGTCATATCCTTTGTATGAGGATAGTGAATAGATTCAGCCGACCTTAACAGACAAATGCCGACACCTTTCCGATGAAGACGGAATCCCAGGTCAAAGTCTTCCATTCCCCATCTGCCATCGTAGTTTTCGTCAAACATGTCGATTTCCATCAGGTCTTTTTTTGTTGCGGAAACATGGCAGGTCCAATAAAAAACCCAGGGAGCCGGCAGGTCATCGATCCTGTAATTGTGATTGGCATAATGCGGCTCTCTTACATCCAAAAAGACCTCATGCATCGATAGCCTTTTAACCGAGCCGGCCGGGTCATCCGGGCTGACCAGCTCTTTCAATAACCTTTCCGATTCGGCTGTCTGATCAAATCCAAACACATACCCGATCGCGGTGACATCCCGCTGCTGTGTTTGGTAAAATTTAATGTGCTCGCTTAGGCAATGTACATTTAGGATGACGCTGGCGTCTATGAACAGACAGATCCTGCCCTCTGCAGCACGTATACCCATATTCCTGGCAGATCCGGGCCTGTATCCCTTGTCTTCCTGAAATAGATATTTCACATTCAGCCATTTGCTATACATTCTCACCACCTTTTCCGTATCATCGGACGATCCATCGTCGGCCACAATGACCTCAAACCTGTCTTTGCTTATATCCTGCCTTACAAGAGAAGTCAGGGTATAGCTTAGCAGCTGGCTATCATTATAAGTTGGAATGATCACAGAGACGTCATATTGTTCCCTAGGACTTTTCATATGAGGTAAATATATCGCAAAATGGCGCCCCCGCTGTAGTAATAGCGCGAAAATCCATTTCGGATATTACGAAAATACCCGACCCACCTGACCATTCCCTGAGCTTCTTGGGCTGAATTCTATGATCTTTTTGTTGATGGCATATTTTAATAGCCCTACTGTCGATCGGACACCGACCTTTTCCTTCAGATCCTGGCGAATTTTTTCCACAGACCGGACCCCAAGGAACAGCTCATCAGCAATATCCTTGTTGCTTTTCTCTTCCCATATCAACCTCAGGATCTTTTTTTCACGTTCGTTGAGCGTCACCGCTGTATCCTCCGTATAAGATCTTATGCTATTCTGCCGGCTCCAATATAAAGCCTCGGTGAACCAGGTGTTGCGATAAATATGATCGCAGGCAACAGTCTGGATGGCATGTAAGAGATCTTCGGGCTCATCAGCTTTGGAAATATAGCCATGGATACCCCAATCCAGCAGGTCGCTGATCATCTCCATATCCCGGCTCATGGACAGAACAAGGATCTTTATTTCGGGAAACTCGACTCGTATGCTCCTTATGGCCTCGTTCCCGTTTAATTTGGGTAAAAAGATATCTATCAATAAGATGTCAATAGATGTTCCCTTTAATTTGTTCGTGAGGTCAAGTGCATCCGAAGCATGAAAGACAACGTTGATATTTCGTTGTTCGGAGAGGTAGGCCTTTAATGTTTTTCTGAACAAGGCATGGTCATCCACAATCGCGAGGTTAACAGGTCTTGATAGCATAAGGTTCTAATTATCTGACTGCAACATTAGTTTCCAAATAAAATTCTTCCAGTATTCACAAATACGCTATTGCGAACTTTATTCAGGATATAGGAGCATATTTATTGTCTTCAGCTTCTGAAGAAATTGGATACGGATAATTATTCTAGGTAGATAAAAACATTGACAGTGAGAGTACTGTTACTAATAGAGACCTAATTTACAATAAAACTTATAAGAAAACAAATGTTATACCATTAATTGAATGTAAACTATACTATGAGGGAAATCTTTTAAATTTTTTTTAAGCTCCCTGTCGTAGTTCATTAGAAGTAAATGCCAATGGCAGCAAACTGCTGGCTTGTCGAATAACATACACGGGTCCTTTTTCACCACCTAAGAGCAGGCGTATGGGTCTCCCCGTTCGCTGCTCGAACTCCTGCAGCGACTGTCTGCAAATGCCACAGGGAGAAATAAGGATGTCGTTGGGGCCATTTTCATTGTAATAGCTGATAGCCAGCGTCTCGATGGGAACTCCAGGATACAAGGAAGAGGCCGTGGACATCAGCACTCTTTCAGCACAAATACCCGCAGGGTAAGAGGCATTCTCCTGGTTTGTGCCAGTGACCACCTCACCGTTGTCAAGTATGGCCGCAGCACCTACACGAAAGCGTGAGTAAGGTGCATACGCATGCGCAGTGACCTCGTTAGCTTTTTTAAGCAGCGCTGCGTCGGCAGGGCTTAGGTCCGCTGCCGAATCATATATATCGTAGGAAAACTGAAAGACTTCTTTTTTCAATCCACAAATTTTATCCGAAAAAGATAATTGCGTTATTTGATCTTTTTGAACAACCTGTTCCACCGCACTCCCTTGTTCCAGCTCATCCAGATCAGCCACGCCTCCCCTACCACATGGTCCTCCGGCACAAATCCCCAATACCGGGAATCCTGTGATCCATGACGATTGTCCCCCATCATCCAATAATAGTTCATTTTGAAAGTGTATTGGGTCACAGGCTGATCGTTGACATAGAACTTTCCATCCTTCATTTCGAACTTGTTGCCCTCATAGACCCGGATCGCTCTTTCATAAATGGTATAATTGTCCTTAGTCAGCGTGAGGATCGAACCTTTGGCAGGTATCCAGATAGGACCATAGTTATCCCGGCTCCATACATGTATATGATCATAGGGATAGACATCGTGACTGCTGTCTATCTGGGGAACAATGCTCTTGGCCAGCCCATTCTTCAACATTTTCTCCCGGGCGGCCCAGGTCAGCAGCATGACATACTGGTTCGGCGTACCGGTGGTTCGATAATCGTCTTCAGAGACATCAAGATTGTACTCTTCCTTCATCACGGACTCATCCGGCAGCGGCCCCTTCAGCTCAACATCATAGTAGGTCTGCGACTCGGGCGGAAACACCTGCGCCTGCCCGTCGATATAAACTACCTGGTCCTTGATCTGTAAAGTATCCCCGGCCACAGCCACACACCGCTTGATATAATTCTCCTGCTTGTCCACCGGGCGGATCACCAGGGGAAAATTATCAGGCTGGTCGAGAATGATCTGTCTGCCGGAATCCATATTGCCCCGGCCCAGTTCCCTCGCTACATCATAATAAGGCCGCTGGGATTGATAATTCTCGAGATTGATGACGGTGTCGCCGGCAGGGAAATTGAATACCACCACATCCTTCCTCTTCACAGGACTGGAAAACCAGCGGGTATAAGGGATCTTGATCCACTCCACATAGGAATTGCCATTGGTGATAGGCATGGTATTATGTACAAATGGAATGGACAGGGGGGTATTCGGTATGCGCGGACCGTAGCTAAACTTACTTACAAAGAGAAAATCATTGATCAGCAGGGTCTTTTCCATCGAGCCGGTGGGAATGGTATATGCTTCAAAAACAAAGGTCCTGATCAACGTAGCGGCTACAATAGCAAAAACACCCGCATCGATCCACTCCCGGGCTGTCCCTTTCTTATGCTTCTTCACAACCCCGGAACCAAGGAACCGATCGTTCTTATTATAGCCCAAATATGGAAAATACAGTACGGGCACCAGCGCAGCCATCGCATGCTCATAAAAATGGAACTTCCCAAAGGCCTTGACAAACTCTACATAGATCCCCATGGAGATAAACCAGCCCACAACAGGTATCAGCTGCCAGAAAACCCAGTGTTTAGGTCTTTCGGCCAGCTCCAGCATGACATACGTATTATAAAAAGGGATGAACGCTTTCCAGCCGGGAGCGCCCGCTTTCTCAAACATTTTATAGAGTCCGACGGAAGGTAATAACAGGATAAGTAGTTGTATAATCACTAAAACCAGCAACTGATGAGTCGACATTCCTTAGTTTTTTTATGATTCCGGGGTGAACAATTCTTTGATTCCCGGTCAAATATATAATAATAATCGTCCCGGAGAACATTTTCCCTCCCATAGGTCGCCGCCGGAAAAGAAATATTACAACCCGTTAACGAAATTTTTAACGCGCGTAAATTGCTGAAAAACCATTAGTTTTCGCCTGATGAATGCGTTTACTATCCGGGACATCGAAAACCTTTGCGGCATCAAGGCCCATACCCT
>Ga0105237_10000707_pt1 | contig 46193 bp, 14 predicted proteins | sample KBSC24metaG_FD_81520 | JGI IMG/M metagenome (GOLD analysis project Ga0105237, IMG submission 81520) | Corn rhizosphere microbial communities from Kellogg Biological Station, Michigan, USA - KBS C2-4 metaG | ecosystem: Host-associated > Plants > Roots > Rhizosphere > Soil | place: Michigan, USA...
CAGCGCCGCCGCTGGTGGCGATGCCGGTCGTGGAGGCATTTCCCACCTGCCCGATGTAACTCAGCGTGCCGCCATTGAGATTGACGTTGGCGTTAGTGGCGAAGCGGGCGCTGATGTCCTTGAGACCGGTCTGATCCAGCAGGAGAGTGCCGCCGTTAATGTTGATGGTGCCGCTGCTCAGGATTGTGCCGAAGTCCTTCAGCGTGAGACCCACGCCCAGGACGTTGGTTGTGCCGGTATAGCCGTTGGCCTGAACCAGCACCTGCGTGCCGGAGCCGGCCTTGTAGTAGTTGATGGCGCCGTTGATCGTACCGTCAAACTGAGTGCTGGCCCCATTCGTGATGAAATTGGCCGCGCTGCCAGTGTTGGTAATGATACCTCCAAAGCCGCCTTGGGCGGCATTGGCACTCGTCAACCCCGCCACGACTTGATCCTGACCGTTGATGTCCAGGGTGCCGCCGTTCATCGCCAAAGCCAGAGCGGTGACAGCGGTGTTACTGGGGCTGGCTACCAGGGTATTGGCCATGCGGACACTGCCCGCGGGATCGCTGGTCGCAGCGAGCGTTACCGTCCCCGCATTGACCGTGAAGCCGCCGGTCGCGAAATCCGTCTTGCCAAGGGTCAATGAACCTGCGTCCGCCTTGATCACGCCGCCAGTTCCCGTGATGTAGCTGTTGAGCGTGAGGTTCGCCGGCGTGTGGATCGTGAGAGCTGCGGCCCCCGAAGTCAGCACCCCACCCGTGATGCCCGCACCGGTGTAGCCGATGTTGGCGTCGAGTCCGCCGCTCGTCAGAGTGAGCGTGTTCAGCGTCGCAGCCGACGTATAGAGGTTCCCCGAGGTGGAGGCGATCGCCACGCCGGCGGTCGTCACCAGGTTGCCTCCCACCGAAAGCACAGCGCCGCTGCCGTTCAGGGTCAGGCTGTTCACCGTCGTGTTGCCCGTCATATTTAGGGCGCTGGAGAGAGCGACGTTATTGCTCGTTGAGTTCGCGGAGTTCAATCCGACGACTACCCCCGTCTGCGCCGGATAGACGGCTTGAGTCGGGACCGCTGCCAATTCGGAAGGCAGCACCACGCGGAAACCTTTTGCCGTATCATAGGTGAGGAAGCCGCTGTTGGTTCCATCCGAGCCGATCGAGTTGGCGATAATTCCAAGGCTGCCGAGGAGCCCAGTACCCGTCATCGCGGGCGCGCTGCCGAGGACCATGACATTGGTGTTGCCGGGATTCGATAGAGGAAGACCCAGTCCCAAGCCGGTCGCCGTGACGTTCAACGTGCTGCCAGCGGTGGCGCCGGCGTAGCTCTGGAGATTGAGCACATTCGACTGGCCGGCGCCGGGCGTGATGTTGAGGTTGGATTGGCCCGCGCCGAGGGTGGTCGTGCCGAGGTTTTCCGTGAGTGCGGCGGAGGAAGATCCGGTGATGTTCAACGTACCGGCCAGGGTCAGCGCCGTGGTATTGCCACCCAAGCGGTTGCCGACATTGGTGGTGCTATTGTCGATCGTAATGGCCGCACCGTTCGCGATGGAAACCGTGGGGGTCACGCCCGAGACGCCCGTGTAAAGGGAGCCGTTGCTGTTCAGCGTCAGGGTGCCGTTGGTGACGGTGGTGTTGCCTGTATAGGTTTCCCCGGCGGTAAGGGTTTGATTGCCCGTGCCGATCTTGGCAAGGAGCAACGAGGCTGCCGTGGCACCCTGGGTGATGAGGCCGTTGAAGGTTTGCGTGGCCGTGTTGTCAGCCCCAATGGTGAGAGTGCTGACGGCGCCGCTGTTGGTGACCAACCCGCTTCCACTGAGGGAGCCAATGATGCCGCTCTTCGCGTTGAGATCGAGTACGGTGCCGCTCGCCAGCACGGCGCGAGACCCAATGGCAAAGCCATTGGTGGCTCCCATGGCGATACGGCCGGAGTTCACCGTGGTGTCGCCCGTGTAATCGGCGCCACCTTGGAAGATGACTGAGCCGATGCCGGCGACGGTCAGGCCATTCGTGCCGGTCACCCCGCCTGTGAACGTCAGGCTGACGTTCGGGTTGGTCACGGTGATGACCGGATTCACGCTGCCGAGATTGACCAGGCCGCTCAGCAAGACCGCATTTCCGGAGCCCGTACCGCCGACAGTGAAGTTGCCATTCACGTTGACGGTATTCTGAATCGTGCGTGCCGTGCCGTCCGATTGGATCGTCGTATTCGCGCCGATCGCCAGCGCACCGGTACCCAGCTGGCCGCTCGTCACGACGCCGTTGGTGTTCGACGTGGCAGCCGCGCCGAAGACGAGGGTGCCCCCGTTCAAGTTCACGCCGGTGGTAAAAGTATTCACGCCGCCGAAGGTCACGGCCCCGTTGCCCGTCTTGATCAACCCTCCGGCGCTCACACTGCTGATGATGGCATTGATGGCCAAATCGACCGTTGCCTTGGCGATGAAAGCGCCATTCGCATCGTTGCTCGTGACATTGATCGTGGGCGTTGTGCCGCTAAAGACGAGGCTACCCGTGCCCGTGATGGTCGGGACCGTGGCGATGTTGTAGTTGTTGGACGAAATCGCGTTGGTCGCCGTGAGAGTCAAGGTCCCGGATGCAACGCCAGGCACGGTGACCGTCGGAGTGGCCGTGCCGCCATTGTCGACGAAGGTGAGACTGGCAAGGGTCTGGTTGATGCTGGCCGTGGTTTCCGCAGCCAGGCTGAGGGCGCCGCCACCATTGATCGTCACAGCGCTCGTGCTGGCGATCTGATTGGCAATATTCGTGGTCACGCTGGCGGTCGCGCCACTGTTGATGACCAGATTGCCCGGAATGACGATGAGCGAGGACGCGGCACTAATGTTCAAGGTGCCTTGGTTGACAAAAGTGCTGCCGCTCGTGGTCGAGTAGGTGTTCGCCACGGTCGGAGCGAGCGTCAGTGCGCCGGCACCGGACTTCACCAATGACATGGTGTTGCCCGTAATGGTGCTGTTGATGGAATCCGTTCCGGTGGTGGTCGCAACCATCACGTCCAGTTCCGAAGTGCCCGAAGTAATGCTACCGCCGGTGAAGGTGACGTTCTTGTTCTGACCGTCACTGATGATCAGGCCCCCGGAACTGAGGGTCAGGGTGTTGCCCCCCGTGATCGTCACGGTAGTCGCGGCCGCCGGGGCTGCGATGTTGAGTGAGTTCAAGACCGGATTGGCAGCGGAATTGGTCACCGCCGCCGCTGTAATCTTGGCGTTCACGGTCGTGTTCGCCTGCGTCAGGTCAGCAATCGTCGTCGAGAAGGTGCTCGGCAAGGCGGTCACACCGGCGCTCGGTCCAACGATGGTGGTGATGGACACGCCTGCGGTGACGCCCACGCCCGAACTCAGGACGAATTGGGTCCCGTTCAGAATGCTGGCCACAGTCAGACCACCGGGGATATTGGCATTGCCCGTGACAGACTGGCCGACGACGAAGCCCGCCGTGGAGCCTGAGGTCAAGGTGACGATATTGCTCCCAGCCGCCGTGGTCGCGTTGAAGCCGTTGTTTAAAGTCGCAAATTCAATTGGACCCGCGGTCGTAGCAACTGAGGTACCCGCCAGGACTCCCGTCGTGGCACTCAGGGTGAATTGAGTCGGGCTCTGGATGGAAGCGACGGTCAGGCCACCCGGGATGTTGGCATTTCCGAGAATCACTTCACCCACGTAGAGACCAGCGGTGGTCCCCGAAGTCAGATTGACGAGCGCGGTGGCAGCAACCGTCGTAACGTTGAACGTCGGAGCGGCAACCGTGGCCCAACCACCGAGAATACCATTTGCCAGGGTCGGGGCCGCGCCGCCCACCTGCGTGAGCATGATGTTGGCAGCGGAGGCATTGGAGACTAGATTGACCCCAGTGCTGTTGGCGGCGGTCGGGGCGAATCCGAGCCCTGAGCCTGCGAAGATGACAGTAGCACCCGTGCTCCGAACCAGATTGTTGATGGTAAGCGTTTCCGATCCCGCGGCGCTGTTCAACTGCGTAGCGTTGGCGGTGACTGAATTGAGACCTTGCAGAACGTTGACCGTGCCCAAGGTAGTGGTGTCATTGTTGCCAGCCTGACCTGTGACAACAACCGTGGCGGTGTTGCCGTTCACGACAACGCCGGCGGCGAAACGCTGGGAGATGGCGCTCAGGCCGGTGTTATCCAGCGTCAGTGTCGCACCGTTGACGTTGACCGTGCCGCTGCTCACAGCGGTGCCGTAATCCTTGAAGGTCAGACCCACGCCCTGGACGTTCGTCGTGCCGCTGTAAGTATTGGCCTGCACGAGCGTTTGAGTGCCAGCCGTGCCCGCCTTGTAGTAGTTGATGCTGCCATTGATGAAGCCATCAAACTGGGTCGCGGCCGCGTTCGTGATGAAGTTCGCCGCCGCGCCGGTATTAGTGATGATGCCCGCAGAGCCGCCCTGTGCCGCATTGATGCTGGTCAGCGTGCCCACGGCCTGGTCCTGGCCATTGATGTCAATCGTACCGCCGCTAACCACCAGGGCATTGGCCGCCGCCACACCGGCTGTAGGTGCGACGAGAAGCGTGTTGGCGACGCGGGTGTTGGTGACATCCGTGGCGCCAAGGACGAGGGTGCCAGCGTTCACCGTGGTGGCGCCCGTGGCAAATTCCATCTTGCCGAGGGTGAGGGCTCCGCCATCCGCTTTCACGAGACCACCGGTGATAACGGCCGAAATATACGAATTAAGATTCAGGCTCGCGCCGGACGCCACGTGGACAAAGAGAGGCGTGGCTGCTGCACCTGTGTTGACGAAGCCGGCGGTGATTCCCGTGCCGGTGTAACCCGTATTGGCATCCAGACCGCCGCTCGAGAGGGTCAGGATGTTCAGGGTGCCAAGCGCATTGAAGATCTGGCCGGTCAGGGTGGCTCCCGTGCTGGCGACACTGCTGGTGCCGTTGAGCGTCAGGCTGTTCACCGTAGTGTTCGTATTGAAAGTCAAAGCGGCAGACGTGCCGACGTTGAGCGTGCTGACCGTGGCCGAGGTACCGTTCCATCCGAATCCGGTCGGCTGAGTCGGCTGGGCCGGGAACGCACCGAGTTCAGTCGAAAGCACAACCCGGAAGCCCTTCGCCAGATCGTAGGTGAGGAATCCGGTGTTCGTTCCATCTGATCCCGTGCCGGCGGCGAAAATGCCGAGACTGCCGAGAAGACCTGTGCCCGTGAGCGTGGGTAGACCACCGGGACTGACGAAAATATTCGCCACGCTGGCCGCGGGCGCCGCCGTGCCGAGCCCCGCCGCGTTGATGAAGAGCGAAGCGTTGGCGCTTGGGGTGAAGCTCGCCAGCGTGAGGCTGTTGGTGCCACCACTGCCGGGAGTGATATTGATGGTATTCTGGCCGCCGGCGATGGTGGTGGCACCGATATTTTCGTTCAGCGCTCCGGTGCTCGAACCGATGATATTCAGCGTGCCTCCCGTCAAGGCGAGCGCGGATGCACTCGCCCCAGTGATGGCCGTGCCGACGGTCGGGTTGGCGGAATTTGCCGGCAACGGGTAGAGGGTGCCGCCAATACGGTTGGTCACGTTCGTCACGCTGTTATCGAGGATCAGTGTGCCGCCAGCGCTGACCGTCACCGTCGGGGTGGCCGCCGTCGAATAATTGTAAAGCGATCCCGCGCCGCTGAGAGTCAGCGTGCCGTTGGCGACGATGGTGGCGCCGGTAAAACTTTCCTTGTTGGTCAAGACCTGGGTTCCAGTGCCGATTTTCGTCAAGGCGAGGTTTGCCGCCGTGCTCGCCGTCAGAACGCCCGAGAAGGTTTGGGTGATAGCGTTGTTGTCGTTGCCAACGGTCAGAACTTTGGCAGCACCACTATTCGTGATCAAGCCACTGCCGCTGAGTGAACCCACGGTCACGCTCTGGGCATTTAGATCAAATTCGGTGTTGGCCCCGAGGGCGAATTTGGACTTGGAGATGAAGGCCGCAGAGGCTGCAACCCTGCCGCCGCTGATCGTCGTGTCGCCGGTGTAGTCCATGCCGCCGCCAAGAGCGAGGGTGCCGTCGCCGGCCTTGGTCAGTCCACCGGTTCCAAGGATGCCGCCGCTCAGGGTGGCAGTGACGGTCGGATAGGTCACGGTCAGCGCCCGAGCGGAGCTGCCGAGATTGACGACGCCGGCCAGCGTGACGTTGTTTGTGGTGCCGATCGTGCCACCGAAGATGACATCGCCGTTGATGTTGACCACGTTGCTCACCGTGCGGTTGCTGTCGGAATAGATGGTAGCGCCAGTGACCAGATTGAGCGAGCCCGTGCCAAATTGGCCACTAACGACTGCACCGTTGGCAAAGGATGTCGCCGTGCCGGAAACGACGAGGGCGCCATTGTTGACGGTCACGCCATTGGTGAAGGTATTCACGCCACCGAAGCTGACTGTGCCGTAAGCCACGCCCCCGGCCGCCAGCGTCGAATTCACCTGGACGGGATTGGTGCCGTTGGCGGCGATCTGCCAGCCAAACCCCAGGGTGTTGGTGATGACAGAGTTGATCAGGAGGTCGGTGGCCAGACGCTCAGGAGTGTTGGTCGACGCATTGAAGGACGGGGCAGCGGCGAAATTCAGCGTGCCCGCGCCAAGTGTAGCGGTGGACGCCGCATTGTCGCTCATTGCACTGATCGTGCTATTGGCCAGGAACAGAATGCCAGTCGGTGTTACCGTTGGGGTGACGGAGCTGCCGGTGTTATTGAAGGTGATGCTGGCCAGGGTGTTGTTACCACCCAGCGTGAGGACGCCACCGCCATTGATCGTGACATTGCTTGTCGAGGCAATCTGACCGGCCTGGGCCGCGGCCACGGTTACAGTGCCGCCGTTGTTGATCACGAGGTTTCCCGGAATCTGGATCGAGCCGGTGACCGATCCGCCGGCGCCGACCGCAAGCGTGCCGGCGTTGACGTAGGTCGTGCCCGTGTACGCTTCCGAATACGTCGACGGAACAAAGAAGGTGTAGTTCCCGTTCGCCGCTGCGATCGAGGCCGTGCTGGCCGTAACATTGACGTTCGCTGAGAGGGTGATCGTGGATCCGCTGATAGCGGTAATCGTCGTGCCATTTGCAACGCCGGGCCCCTGCACCACCATGCCGATGGCCAAACCCGTGGCGCTGTTCAGGACCACGGTGTTGGTGGTCGGTACCGTGGAGGTGCCAGTCGCCGTGAGTGAAGAGACCAGGGCGCCGGTGCTACCCACGAACTGCGCTTGCAGCGGGGCGCTGAAATTAAGCGCGGTGTTGGTGGAGGAGGCGGTCAAGGCCGCCGCGGCTCCCGTGCCCGCATTGATCAGGTTGACGACGTTGCTGCCCGTGAAAGATCCAATAACGGAATTGGCCGGGATCCCGGCGCCTTGTACGCTCATGCCGACAGCCAGCCCGTTGATCGACGGAACCGTGACCGCGCCGCCAGCGGCAATATTGGAGGCCACAATGGCAGAACCTACGCGACCGAGTGCGAAGAACTCGTTGCCCACGGTGGTCGCGGTGGCACTTTGCGAGAGCGTGATGGTGAAGTTCGTCGTCGAACCGGCAATCGGAGCGATGCTTTGGACGGTCGTACCATAGGCGATACCAGGTCCGACAATCTGTTGTCCCACGAAGAGGCCGGGCGCCGCACCGGAACCAATCACCGTGGCCGTGCTGCTGCCGCTGGTGGTGGCCGCGATCAGCGATTGAGCCGTCGGCGCGGCGGCGGGAGTGGTGATCGTGACGGCGGAAACCGCGCCGGCGGTGATCGGAACGGAAAGGGTGAATGTCGTGGGCCCGGTGATGGAGGCAATGGTCGCCCCGGCCGGAACGTTGGTCCCCGTGACGGTGGCACCGATCATGAGACTGTTGGTACCAGTGGTCAGCGTGACCACGTTGCTGCCCACCGCTCCGGTGGCGGCGGCGTTGTTCGCCATGACTGTCGTCGCGGCGATCGGGCTGAAGAGCAGGACGGAGGCGGCCGTCGGCGCGACTGTCGGTGCGGCCGACAATGTGACCAAGCCAGTGGCTGCGTTATAGGCCAGGACTGTGACCGCGCCGAGGTTGGCCGTGGCGCCACCTGTTCCCACTCCGAGGGTTACGCTGCTACCGGGCAGGATCGCACTGCCGATCGGAACCGAGACGGTGTTCGTGCTGAAGGACCCGGCGGCGATATTCGTGATCACCGAACTGGTCGGTAGCAGGAAAGCGGAGTTCGCCCCGGTCGTAACCGCCGTGGTCGTCGCATTGACCGCATACTGGGTGCTGCTGTTGACCGTGGTAATGATCGAGGCGGCAGGAGACCCACCGATGGTGGAGTTCTGGATCATGCCAGCGACAAGGCCGCTCGTACTCGTTAGAGTCGTCAACCCGGGGGTCGTTCCTGCCGTACTCGCGCTGGACGATGTGCCCTGTACGATTGGCGAAACGCCGAGGTTGAGGGTGCCACTTAGGGATTTCAGGACGTTGGTCGATTGATAGCCGTCATCAATGATCTGGCCCTGAATCTGAAGCGTGCCGGCATTGACGTGCAAGTAGAGGGTATTGCTGCTCAGGGCCGTGTTGAGGGCCGAGCCCGTGCCGACCGCAACCGCGGCGTTGCCCGCTGTGATGCGGCCACCCTGGAAGTTCGCGCTTCCCGTGATTTCCAGCAAACCGCCGGTATCCAGCGTCATCGTATCGACGAGACTGTTCATCGTCCAGGTACCGCCGCTCAGGCGCAGCGCGGGAGCGTTGTTGGTATTCGCCGTGGTGGAACCGGTGATATTCTGGGCGCCGTTGCTGTAGATCGAGGTCCCGTTGATGCTCGGGTTTGTAGTGGCAACGGTCGGGTTGCCGGCATAGTTGGCCGAATTGTTGTTGTTCAGGATCTGGACGCCGTTGGCCTGGGTTAGGTAGACGGCAAAATCACCACCATTGACGGTGGCATAACCGCCGAACAACTGAGCCAGCGTCGTCGGGAGGGTACTGAAAGCAAACCTTGGCGGAGCGCCAGTACTGCCATAGGTGCCCTGGCTGCTGGTGAAGTTGAGAGACGTGCCTGTAGCCGCCAGACCGTCGGCGTGACTCGTGATGTTCAGCGTAAACGTGCCGGAGTTCGCGGGAGTGTTGATGGTCACGGTGTTGCCGCCGCTGGCCAGGCTGAGGGCGATGGTCTCGCTATCATTGGTCCCGACCCGGGAATCCACGCGCAGGATACCGGAATTGAGTGTCACGGGCACGGCGCTGGTGACGCGGGAAGTGCTGTCAAAGAGGCCCGTGTTATCCAACTGCAAGGTCGCGCCCCCGTTGACATTGATCGCCGTGGTGGCCGTCAGCGCTCCGCCATCGCGAAGCTGGAGGGTGCCGCCGACGATGTTGGTTGTTCCGGTAAATCCGTTGGTGCTGCTGAGGGTCTGCGTGCTGGTACCCGCCTTGTAGAAGTTGATGGCGCCATTGATCGAGCCGCCAAAAGTCGTACTCGTCCCGCCAGAATCCTGAAGGTTTTTCGTGGCGCCTGTATTGGTGATGATGCCGCCGCCACCCGGCGTGATGTCCGCACTGGCAAGGCTAAGCACCCCCTGGCTGCGGCCATTGAGATCCAAGGTGCCTCCGTTGGAAACAATGGCGGAGTAGGTCGGGGTGGTCGCGCCTACCACCACGAAAAGGGTGTCGTCCCGGCCGCTGTTGAGGGTCAATTGACCGGCATTGATCGTTGTCGTGCTCTGCATGACCACCGCACGATTCAGCGACAAGTTGCCGCCAAAGTTCTTAACGATACCGTTGGTCGCGCCACCCTGGAGGAAGGCGTTAACCTGGAGATCGCCCACCGTGTCAAAGATGAGAGGCGTCGTGCCGCTCACGGCGATCGAGCCGCCTTGAATGCCGGCATTGCCGCTGTTCGCGAGAATGACGCCGCTTGTCAGGGTCAAGGTGTTGAGGGCTCCAGCGGCATTCCAGTCCAGCGAGGCCGCACCGTTGGTCATGGCGAAATTGGCCGCCGTGTAACTGTTACTCGCCAAACTGGTATAGTAACCGTATCCGGCCAGCGTTCCGCCGGACGCCACAAGGCTGCCGCCGCTATCGAGACGGAGACTGCCGATCGTCGTGCTCACCGTCGAATAGGTGGCGGTATTCAAGAGGACGTTGGGAGGCGTCGCAGGAGCGAGCGCCGCAAACGACGGGACATCGGGCTGGTTGGTCAACGGGCTGTATTCGGTCGTCGATAGGAGGCGGAAGCCATTGACGTCATAGGTGACAAAGCCGGTGCCGGTCGTGTCGATCCCCACCACATCCGGCCGAATCCCGAGGCCGGCGATATTGCCACCCACAAGGCCGATATTGGCCACGCCGAGCCCGGTGATGGCAGCGCCTGTGCCGCCCGCGCCCGCGACGGTGACGTTGTCGATTTTCACGTTAACCACGCCATTTCCCGCGGCAGCGGTGCCGAGGCCGGCGCTTCCGGGAGCCGCGCTGGTCCCAGCATTGAGGACCAAAATGCCGCCCACATTGCTGCTGCTCGCGACCAGGCGGTTCATGGTGACGGTGAATCCGCCGGTCGAGGGGCTCAGATTGAATACGCCAGAGCCGCTGCCGATGGTCACGTCCCCCAGATTTTCCACCGCGGCGCTGCCGCCACCGATGAAGTTGATGGCGCCGCCCGCGATGGTGTACTGGCGCATCGCGCCGGAAACTGCCGCCGCCGACGCGGCGCTGGCCGCCGTGTTGATGGTTCGGCCCCCGAGGCGATTGGCGACGTTGTTGGTCGAGTCGTCCAGGTTCAGGACGCCACCCGGGTTGAGAACATAGGTGGAGAAACTCACTTTGGCAGAGGCGCCACTGAGGATGATCGCTCCCGTGGAAGGACCGTGCTGAATGGTGAACGTTCCGCTATTGGTCGCGCTGCTATCCGCCGTCAGGGTGAGAGCGCCTGATCCGATTTTGGTCAGGTTGAGCTGGCCACTGGCGAAGTCGCTCCGGATCACGCCGCCGAAGGAGGTGGTGCGGTTATCGAGGCCCGTTGTGATGGTGCCGGCGGTGCCCTGGAGATAGTTCTGGAGCGTGCCAGTTCCAGTGATGGAACCGACGGTGCCGGAAAGCCCGCGGGCATCGAGGAACGTCCCCGAACCGAGGTTGACCTGTCCGGTGATGATCGCACCGGTGAGGCTGATAGCCACCCCGCCCGAAGTCACATCCAATCTGCCGAAGTCCCCGGTAATCCCGCCAACGCCCAGCACACCGTTCCCCGCCTTGGTGATGCCGACATTGGTCGTATTATTATTGGCTGTATTGATGGAGGCGTTGAGGGCGAGCCCAATCTGGCCAGGGTTGGTGGTGTTCGTCGCGACCGTGATGGTCGGCGTCGCGTTCGTCAAATTCAGCAGGCCATCGATCACGGGGATGACCGTAGTGTCCAGGAGGTTGTTCGCGGTGATCGTGCCCGCTACAGTCAGGATGCCCTGGCCGGTCAGCACCGTGGCGCCGTTATTGCCGTTCGACCCACCGTCTGCGGTGAGAGTCAGGTTGTTAATTGTCTGGTTGAAGCCGTTCATGTTCAACCGGGCGCCACTATTGATCGTGACATTGGCCGTGGTCGCCAACTGGTTGCTTTGGCCCTGGGTCGTGCTGTTGTTCGAGCTGTTGAACGTGACGCCGATCAAGGTCGCTGCATCGGTCGCATTGTTGGTAGTACCGGAAATGACCAGATCGCCCTTGATGGTGGGGCCACCCGTGGCGTTGTTGAAATTGACGTTGATCCCGTTGACATAGGTGGTGCCCGTGTAGGTATTTGCGCCGACGAGGGTGATCGCCCCCCCTCCCGAGGTCATGTTGCTCAGGATCACGCTGACCGGGCTGCCGTTGTCCTTGATGATCGAGTTGATCGTGAGGGTGTTGTTCTGCTTGAAGATGAAAAGTTCCTGCTGGCCTGCTCCGGTGGTGATGAAGCCCTGATTTGCCGCAGCGCCGATGTTGGGATTGTTCGGGTTGGCCCCGTTGATGCCGCCAGCCGCGACGACGAGAGTGTCGTTGGCGTTGGCGAAGGTCAGGGTAGAGTTGCCCATCGTCAAAGTGTTGACCGTTCCAGCCACCGCGCCGGCCGTAACTCCGGAAGAAACGATCGTGTAGCTGGCTCCCACGAGGACGTTCTGGTTCGCTTGGAGACCGTTCAGCGCGGTCGTGTTCATGTAGCTGATCGGACGCACCCCCGTGCCGGAATCGTAGGTGGCAAATCCCCCACCCAGCACGCCGCTGCCGGCGTCATTGCTGGAAACGGTCATCCACGGGGCCAGGATCCCGTTGGTCAGCACAGGCGTCGAGCTGAAGAAGATGCGCGTGGTGCCGTCCCCAGGATTGCTCGCCGCCGCCGCGTTCGGGAAAGAGCCAAATGTCAGGGTGGCGCCTACGCTCCGATTTGCATTGATGGTCGCGAACGAACCCAGGTTCAAGGTGATCGCGCCATTGAGCGGGTTCGGCTGGATAAGCGAGGAACCACCTGCGAGGGTGAGCGCCCCGGTGAGGTTGTAAGTGTTGTTGGTGTCAGCACGTCCGTCGATGCGCAGCGCGCCTGCGTTGAGGGTGATGGGCACCGTGGACGGCAAACGGGAGCTGGAGGCTTGCACGCCAGTGTCGTTCCAGTTCAGGACGCCGCGACGGATAACCAATCCGGTGATATTCGGGAACGCTCCCAGATCAACCAGGTCGGTGCGCCCGCCCATCAATGTGACCGTTCCGCTCAGGTCATTTACCGAATTGAACGAATAAATGAACCCACCCAGGCGGGCCAGGTTGATGTTCGCGCCGGAAATATTGCCCGCCCAAGTCTGGTTCGCATTCGGAAGGATGGACAAAGTAGCCGCGGTGGCGGAGCTATTTTTCACAATTCCGCCCGTGTTCGGCAGATTGGCGCCAGCCTCGACAAGGTTGGGCACGAACTGGTTGCCGCCGTTCAAATCGAGCGTGCCCCCTGCATTGAGCTGCAAGACTTGACCGCTCTGCGTCGCATTGGAAGCGCCAAATCCGGGCGCGGTGGTGTAGGGAGTGAAGAGGGTATTCGTTGTCGCGGATGAGAGCTGGAGCGTGCCTCCGTTGATCGTCGTCTGGCCGATATACGTCTCCTGCGCGGAGAGCGCCAGGATGCCGCCATCCGCCTTGGTCAACCCGCCCGTGCCAAAAATGACCGGGGCCACGGAGAGCGTATTACCCGCAGTGACGTGGAAAAACAATTCACGAGCAAAGGCAGTTGGGGCGAATTGGGTGCCGGCCGTGAATTCGCCTTCCAGGACGCCGGAACCGGTAATCGAGGCGTTGCCGGTGGCCAAAACGCCGCCGCTGGAGAGCATGAGGGCGCTGCCGCCGCCAATGTTGAGCGTGCCGCCGGTCATGGTCAGGGAGTTGACCAAAGTAGCCACGGTCGCCGCCGCGGTCTGCGTTCCCGTGGTGATTTTGAGGTTGGCGACACCGCTGCTGGCTGCGGCCGCCGCACCCGCGCTGAAGACGAGGTTCGTCGTGTTTGAGGAGACGGCTGTGGTGCCGGCGATCGTGATGAGGAATCCGCTCGAACCACCCGTGCCGGTCGTCACCGAGGGGGCGATGGCCGTGATAATATCCGTGGCACCAGCGGCGATTCCGAGACCAGACACGCTCTGTCCCAGCGCGAGGCCGGAGGTGTCGGACACGAAGAACGTGGTAACGCTTTGCCAGTTTGCCGCCCGCGACACCGTAACGGGCAGGAGGTCGGTGAGCATTTCACCGGCGCTCAGCGTGGCCAGGGCTCCGGTCGTACCGGTCGCCGCCATGGTGGCGAAGCTGGTCCCTTCCCCCGTCGTATTCGCAGTGACCAGGGCCCATGGGAGAATGGCCTTGTTCAACGTGTTGATTGTCGGCGACGCGCTCGCGGTCGCACTGCTCTGCTGGCCGATAATATTGCCGTTGGTCCACAGGCTCGCGCCCCCACCTTGGAAGATGCCGCCCGCCGTTGTGTTCGTCAGGCCCTGAATGAGAAGAGTTCCTCCGGCGTTCCGCGTAAATACGCTGGTGTTTGTCGAGTTGACGGAGACGGCAACACCGCTGGCCGCGCTGTTCGAGTTGAGCGTGATCAGCGACCCGGCGGTAAAGTTGAAATTGTTGCCGGCGCTGGTGATGGATTCCGTCAAGGATCCCGCGGCGGCGTTGGCATTACCGGCGATGACCAGGTTGCTTCCGACCATGATGAAGCCGCGTGCCCCAATGCGGTTACTCAACGAGTTGCCGGAGTTATCGAGGAACAGTGTTGCACCCGGATTGACCGTCCATACGGAGGTGCCGGCAGAGCTGAGCGAACCGACCCCATTAAACACCACGGTTCCGTAGTTGATGGTCAGGCCATTGAGCGTGTTTCCGGCAGCGGCGCCGGTCATGAACAAGGTGTTGTTACCGGTCTTGATCAACTGGAATGCGCCACTGACGCCACCACTGAGTGTGATGTCACCATTGGCCGGCGTGACCCCGGCCGTGACCACTGGAGTCGCTGTCGCAGAGCCGTAGGTGCTGTTACCCACCGCCGAGTTGGCGATTAGGATGATATTGCCGGAATCCGTCGCAGCCGCGCTGGAACTGGTGTTCACCAGGGCTCCCAGGGTGTTCGCGTATCCGACCCCCGTCACGCCAGAGGCATTGAGCGAGAAGAATTCCGCCGTGGTCTGGCCGTTGAGGTCCACCGTCGTCCCGGAGGCGACGTTGGTAAAGTTGGTCGTGGCGCTGCCGCTCGATCCCAGGGCGGTGCTACTGCCGAGCTTCACGATGCCGGCGTTGACATTCAGGATGCTGGTGAATGTGTTGGCCCCATTCAAAGTCAGCGTGTCCGGTCCGACTTTGTTCCACGCGTGGTTGGCGGCGGTGCCGTTGATGGTACCATCCTGAACCACACCGCCAATCGTGATATCGCCCCACCCGCCGACGGTCGGCTGCTTGGCATTGACAAGCGTGGCGGTGTTGATGGTGATCGTGTTTCCCGCGCCCGAGGCGGTGCTGGCCGCCGTGGAGCTGCTGTTGAAGAGGGCGGAGGAGGCGGCGGCGATGGAGCTTTGGGTGGTATTGCCCGCATCGAGGCCAGTCCCGCTGCCGCCGCCATTGATGACGATGGCGCCGGTGAGGCCGGTGATCCCGTTCAAGTCGAGCGTGGCCGCCGAAGTGAACTGAATAGCGGTGGGTGTTCCCGCCGTGGCGGCGTTGTTCAGGGTCACCACTCCCGTGCCGGTATTGATCGCCGTAATGACGGTATTGGCCGCAAAACTGCCTGTTCCACCGGTGGACGTGACCGCCTGACCGACATAGAGGCCGGTGAGGCTGGCCGGCGTGAAGGTGGTGGTCGCCGTGAGTGCCACGCCCGCTTGAGACACCGCGCTGCCGATGGTGGTGGTGCCGGCTGTCAATGCCGTGGCCGACAAGGGTTGCAGGTATCCCTGCACGATATTCAACGCGCCGGTGAAGGTACCGCCGCTGTTGAGAGCAAGGGTCCCGGCGCCAATTTTGGCCAAACCGTTGCCGCTATCGGTCACACCGCCGTTGAGCACGAACTCCGCGCTGGTGTTATTGATGATCGCTCCCGCGCCAGTGACGGTCGTGAGACCGTTGACCCCCAGATTCCCCGTCCCCACCCAATTGCTGGTAGTGCCCGCGCTGGTAAAGAGGTTGACGGCGTTCAACTGGGAAGCAGCGTTCAGGGTGAGGCTGCCGACACCGGTGTTGAAGGGGGTGCCCTGCCCGTCGAATGTCGCGGTGTTCGACGCGGCGACGTTGAATGCATTGCTGACGATTGCGGCATTGGCCCACGCCGCCGTCGCGGCGTTGTTGGCGTAAGACAGCGCGCTGCCAGGGATCGCCACGAAGTTATTAACCGTCCCGGTGATTCCTTTGCCGTTGGTGTCGGGACCGGCGTAGAAAGCCTGGTAGCCACCACCGCCGCCATTATTGGAAAACTGATAACTGATCGTGTGGGTCCCGGCCGCGAGATAAGTACTGAGCGGATTGCCGGAGAAGATGCCTACGCCACTCGTACCCGCGGTGTTGAGCGCAATTCCATCCACGTAGAAGACGGCCTGGTCATCGTAACCCGTGGCAAAGGTATAGGTCCCGCCCGTCGTGATCGTCAGGAGGCCCGTATTGACCACCGCTACCGTCAATGGCCCGGCCCCGACGGCTCCCGTATTCAACACTACGTTCGGAGTGTTGCGGATAGTGGTGTCACCCAACTGGTTGCCATTGATCACCGCGGCACCGGCGCCACCGAGCGAGGTGGTGTTCAAATTGGTAAAGTTGTAATAGCGCGATGAAATGCCGCCGGAGGTGTAGCCACTCGCGCTCAGCGCCGTGTTCGAGGAAACGACCGGCGTGAAGGTCAGAGTCGCACCCGTGTTGAGGGTGATGGCGCCGGTGCCGAGCGGGGTCTGGCTGGCATTGACTGTCGGAACCGCGGTCACAGTCGAGGAAATCGTCCCCGGGCCGGTGAAACTTTGACTGCCTGTAAAGAGGAGCGTGCCCGCGCCGACATTGACCGGCTTGTTCGCATTCGTGAAACCACCTGCCGTGCCATTTGTACCAATGATCGCGGTGACGCCGGAGGCGATATTGAAGATGGCTGGGCTTCCCGCCGCGGCAAGGTTTGTGTCATTGAACAACAGCTTGTACCCGTTCGCTCCGGTGACATTGATCACGGTTGAGGTCTGGGAATTCAGGGTTCCCAACGCAACGGTTTCATTGATGTTCGCGCCACCCGCATTTTGCACGTTGAAGCTGGCCGAGGTGAGCGATGAATTGATGGTGACGTTGCTGCTCGCAAAACTGATCACTCCATTCGAGCCATAAACCGGCGGCGCGAAGGTCGCGTTGCCGGTGGTGGAGTTACCGATGACGAACGAAACCAGGCCGCCATTGTAGGCGAGGCCCGAAGCCGACGTTCCGAACGGGGTACCTCCCACGCCCTCACCAAACGTGCCAGTAGCGCCGATCTGAAGGGTTCCACTGCTGAGCGTGACGCCTCCGTCAAACGTATTCCCGCCATTGTTCAGAATGAGGGTGCCCAAGCCGGTCTTGGTGAATCCCGCTGTCGTGCCGGTGATGTTGCCGCCCAAAGTCACCGTCAACTGCGGCGCTTCGACGTTCAAGGTATGGCCGACGCCGCTGGCGAGGGCGATATTGCCGTTGAGGGTAAAGTTGGTGACGTTCCGGAAGTTCACGTCGCCCGCAAAGTTCATCGCGTTCAGGACGGTGAATGCGCCGTTGCTGGAGAAGGAAGTCCCGCTGGCCACCGCAACCGTCCCAGTTCCCAATGGTCCGCTCTGGAACGCGGGTGTCCCCTGCCCAACGCCGGGCGCCGCGGCGGCTGTAGCGCTGCTGCTGGCTCCGATATCGATGCCGCCGCTGCTCAGGTTCAGCGTTCCGGTGAAGGTGCTGGCGCCGCTCAGGCGCAGGAACCCATTTCCTGACTTGGTGATGCCGTTGTTGGCATTCTGGATGGCGGCCGTAATGGCCAGGCTGGGGACCAAGGGGGCAAAGTTGATTCCATTGGATGAGACGGGATTGACGAGGATCGTCGTGCCGCCAGCAGCGTTCGCGAAATCGAGGGTGCCGGAAATCCCGTCGACAAAAGCCGGGTTCGCGGAACTCGCCGTGATCGCAGTGGCATTGGTCAGCGTAAGCACCCCGCCAGTGGCAACGGATGCGGCGCCAGGACCGCCGCTGTTGTTGAAGACCAGGCTGTTCAAGGTGTTGGCCTGGACCAATGTGAGGGTGGAGGCACCGTTAAGAGTCACCACGTTGCTGGAATTGATCTGACCACCGTTGGTCACTTCGGTCACGACACCGTCGTTGAGTGTCAGCCCGCCCGCGGGGATGACCCCCAGGCCATTCGAGTTCTGAAGTGCCGTGTTGGTGCTGCCACTCAAGGAAATTCCGCTATTGCCAACGCCGTTGCCGATCCATCCGTTGACCACCGTGCCGCCGCGGTAGCTGTTCGCGTTGTCCGTCAACCCGATGAAGGCACTGTTGTAGGTGCTGACGATCAGGCGCAGATGAGTAGAGGCATTCGGATCGACGATACGCGAATTGATGGTGTGGGTGCCCGATCCGTTATAGACGTAGAAAGGGACGTTGCCGCTGGCGTTATCCACGGCGCCGGCGGTGGTCAGGGAGCCGGAGGTGGCTGTCAACTGACCACTGTCCACCGTGCCACCGACGCTGCCCGCGCCGCTGGCCATGAAGGCCCCCGACGTGAAGCTCAGGACATCCGTGGACAAGGCACCGCCGGCGAACGTCACGCTCTGGGCGCCATTAAGCGAGTTGATCAGAAGTCCGCCGGTGGGCACGACACCGGTGGCCGTAAGATTGATATTCTTGATGGCAGTGACAGGCCCGCTCGCGGGCAACCCCCCAAAGGTGGTGATGGGGTCAAATTGTCCTCCGCCTGCAGTGCCGAGTTGCGCCAGGCCGACACCCGGGATATAGGTCGCGAGGTTGCCACCGCCAATCTCGAACTGCGTAACGACGCCATTGATCACAATCGGACCGGCACCGCCAAAGGTAATCCGCGTACCGCCCGTTCCGATCACGGTCGTTGTTACGTGGAGGTTGGCTGTTCCATCCACGCCGGAGGTGTCGAATCCGGCAAAGTTGAGATCCGCCGAACTGAGCCCACCGCCTGTCGCGGTAATGTTGAATTCGCCATTGCCCTCCGCCAGCTTGAGGGTGCCCAAGTTGGCCGTGGAGACGGTGGAGGCTCGGCTCGTGTAGGTGAAACCGCCGCCCCGTGAGGTGATGAGTGCGGCGGAATTCACGCGGTTGCTCACGTCCGCGAGACCCGTGTTGTCCAGAGCCAGGGTGGCGTAGTTGAGATCCAGCTTTGAGGTCGCGGAAAATGCGCCGAAGTCCTTCAAAGTGGTCGTGCCACCGTTGAGCACCGTGAATCCGGTATAGGAATTGTCGCCGAGAACGGTCCACGTATTCGATCCGGCGCGAATGAGGTTGACCGAACCCGTGATGTTGCCCGCCCAGTTGCGACCGACATTGTCGCGGTTGAGGGCGATGGTCGCAGCCCCAATCCCGGAAACCGTAGTGCCAGTACTGGTGGTGACTGTGCCGGCGGAACCCGCAATACCGACAGTGGAGTCGGCGAACAGATCGGTGACGAGCAGGCTCTGACCGTTGAGGTCGACCGTTGCCGTGCTGGCCACCTGGCCCGTCGTGGCATTCGCTCCGATCCCCGCGCCGACCTCGAGGTAATTCTGGAGGTAGATGGAATTGACGCCGCTGGTGCCGCCATTCAGTTTCAAAGTGCCCGCGTTGACGATCGTCTGACCTGTGTAGTAAGCGGTGCTATTGAGGGTCAGCTTGCCAGCCTCGGCCTTGGTCAAGCCGCCATTGGCGCCACCGCCGCCACCCGTGATCGCACTGCTGATCGTCAGATCACCGACAGTATGAACATAGAGTTCATTGGCGCCAGCCGTAATGATCCCGCCCGAAATCGTATTCGTTCCGAGAGCAAGAATGCCGCCACCCTGAGCGCCGCCGATGATCAACGTCTGGTTGGGATTATTCTGTGCGACGCTCCCGCCAACTCCGAGTGTCAGCGAGTTGATGGCCAACGTGACCTGCGTGTTCGGCATGGCCTGAGCCGCACTCGTCAGGAGGATGTTGTCGGCCACCGGAGTGAGCGCGATCGTCGTGGAATTCGAAGTCGCCGTCGCCGCCGTGCCGCTGTAGGTAAAGGAATTGTTGGCAATGATGCTGGTGATCGTGGCACCAGCGGGCAGACCGGGGCCCGACACTGTTTCACCGACAAACAACCCAGTCGTATTGCTGAGGGTCACGACATTGCTGTTTTGAGTGATGCCCGCGCCGCTCAGCAACGATCCTAACGAACCAAACGATTCCGTGTTGGCCAGGGGCCGGATCAGGCCACCGGCGGTCGCGGACGTGGCCGTGGCAAAAGTGGCGGTGCCACCATTCGTATTGAGGGCGAGGGCCCAGGGCAGAATGCCTTCGCCCGGTGTGCCCGCACCCGTCGTCGGGCTCGTGCCCTGGAACGTTAGTGCGGAACCCAGCGCGATCGTCGCGACACCCGCGCCAGCTGCAGAGCCAAGATTCGTGCCTTCGAAAATCACCGCTCCGCCAATCCCGTGCGTAAATGTCCCCGCCGGGAGTGTCAGGTTCGTTTGCTGTGCGGCGTTCGGGATGACGTTAATGATATCCTCGCCACGGTTGAAGGTCAGGGCGGAAGCGGAACTTTCAGTCGTGATGCTGGTCGCGTTGCCGATTAGGTTGAATGTGCCGCCGGTGAACGTCCACGAGTGGGCGTTGTTCCGGTTGTTGAGGTTCGTCCCCGAGTTGTCGTAGGTGAGTTGGCCATTGTTGGCAAAGGCGATCGCGCCCGCACCATCCTGGGCGAGCCCACTAAACACCAAGTTACCCGCATTGACGGTGAGTGTGCCGTAGGTCGACCCGGTGGCCGCAAGCGTCCATGTCCCGGTGCCGTCCATTGTCAGCGTACCCGTGCCAGTGCCGAAGCCCGCACTGATATTACCGGTACCTGCTCCAATGAGGGTTAGGGCATTGGCCCCCATGACGATAGGTGTGGCACTCGTGAGGTTGAGGGTGCTCCCTGCGTCCACGCCAATGAAAGTGCCCGCACCGATCGTGATCGGGCCGCTGAAGGTATTGCTTCCGGCGATGCTCCGCAAAGCGCCTCCCGAGCTGACACCAGAACCGGTGAGCGAGAGGTTTTCCGAGATCGTCAAACTGCCGGAGACTTCGAGGGCGGCGCCGCTGCCGGCCACGACTGTGTTCGCCGTGACAAGGTTCGATCCAAGGGCACCGGGGTTGGTGATCCGCAGGATGCCGGCGGCGATGCTGGTCACGCCGGTCCACGCGCTGTTGTCGGCGTTGACAATGAGCAGGCCGTTGTCGGCTTTTGTGTAGCCGTTATTGCCGGGACCGAAGGCGGTATCCAGCCGCAGGGCGTTGCCGGTCGCCACTTCGATGACGTTGTTCGCCGTGGTGGTGTTCGCCAGGTTGATCGTACGCGCGGTGACGATGGGGCTCCCGCTCGTTCCGCCGATGGCGCGCAGCGTGGCCGTGGTACCATTGAGCGTGATCGTGTTGGCCGGATCACCCAGCGAGGAGTCGGCAGCGAAACCGAGGATGCCGCCGCTGATGAGGATGTTTCCCGTGAAATCATTGACGCCTCCCGGTGCGGCTCCGGTATTGGTGAGCATCAATGCGCCAGTGCCGGTCTTGATAATGCCCTGGCTGAGAGTTGTGCCGGTGACCTTTCCACTTAGGGTAAGCCCCTGCACAACGTTGGAAGCCGTCACCGGCGTTACGCTAAAGGTGGGAGTGGAACTGAGGTTCGTGGTGCCGGTGAATTCAATCCCAAAACCGTTGGATGGAGTTACCGCAAGAGTGGTATTGCCGATCGTCAAGTCGCCCAGAGTGATCGTCTTGTTCAGGGCCGAGGTGCCTGGCGCCCCCAAGGCTGCCGCAGTGATGGTCACGGTGCCACTGCCCGCGACAAAGTAGTTGTCCCCAAACGCGACGCTCTGGCGGCTGCCAAACCCATCGCCGTCGGTTTTCAGGTTGAGGGTCGTCCCCGCCTGGAGATTGACATTCTGGGTAACGCTGGAGTTCATGGCCCCCGCACCGTTGGCGGTGACAGTACCGGCGTCGATGAACAGCGCGCCGGTGAAGGCGTTGGCGACAGGCACCGTGGCCGAACCGATGGTCAGCGAGCCGGGTCCCGACTTGGTGACGGCCCCGGTGGCGCTCGTGATGGGCGTGAGAAGGGTGAGGGCATTCGCGGCGACGTCCGTGCGAATAATGAGTTCCTGACCGCCAGCAGTGCCCGCGGTGATGCCAAGACCGCCAGAGATGGTGGAGGTGGGGGTGCCCGTCGCTCCGTTGAGAAGAAGCACGCCCGTGCCCGTCCCGCCAAGGGTCAACGTGACGCCGGCCGACAGGGCCAGATCCGCCGCACTCGTGCTGAAGATATCGAGCGTGGTGAAGTTGGCATCCGCCGTGAGCGAGGAGGCGCCGGTCGTCCGGAGGTTCCTCCCGGCGTTGGAAAGCAGGTTGCCACCCGCCTGGGAAATGGAGGTCCCATCCACACCGTAGTTGATTTCCCGGACGAAACCGCTCGAGTCGTACCAGCCGATGTTGTAGGTCACAGGCGCCGCCGTGGTAAACCCGACGGAGGCGAAGATGCCGGCCGGCAACTGAGTGTTCGCCGTCTGTCCGGTGAGGACCATCATGGCTGACGTGCCGTTGGCGAAGGAAGTGCCGGCCCCGCCGATGGCGAGGAGGCCCACCGCGCCCGGAGCGCGGGTGACCACACCGGTATTGAGGACTTCGACCAGCGACAAGGACGCGCCCACCGTGCGGTTGATAATGGCCGCATCATCACCCGCGTTGAGCGCCGTAGACGCAAACGTTTGGCTATGCGTCACAGTGGCGCCCGAGGTGGTGCCCTCGTTCGCCAAAACGAAGGAGCCGGTACCATTAAGGATCAAGGCACTGGCAGAATTGATGCTGCCCGTGAAGTCGTCGAGCTGCAGCGTCCCGGCGGTGATGGTGGTGCTGCCCGTGTAGTTATTGAGGCCGCCCAGAACCATGGTAGACGTCGGGCTATTCTGGATCACTCCCGTTACGTTCGTGTCGATCACGGAATTGATCGTGACCAGTCCCACGCCCGTATTCGCATTGATCAATTTACCGGCATTGTTGATGGCGCCCGTTTGGAAGGTGATCGGCGCCGCATTCCCGAAGTTATTGATCGTCAAGCTATTCGTTCCCGTGACACCACCGGAAAAAATCGGGGTCGTCCCGGAGTTGGTCGTGCCAATCGACAGCGTCCCCGTGGTGCCGGTGGCGAGGACGATGGCATTGGTGACGGCGGTGGCAGTCCCGTTGACGAGCAATGTGGCATTGGCCGATCCTACGGTGTCACCCAAGGTTATCGTTCCCGTGCTGAAGGCCACGCCGCCACCAGCCGTTTGGATGCCGAGAACCGAGCCCGCCTTGATCGTGAGACCTCCCGTCCAGGTATTCGCCGTTGTGCCCACATTGAGTTGCAATTGGGAATTTGCGCTATTCTGAATGACGCCAGTGACGTTGGTATCAATCAGCGACGAAATTACCGTGGTGCCGAACCCGGTGCCGGAGTTGGTAATGGTGCCAACGTTATTGACGGAAACCGTCGAGAGAGTGAGACCTCCCGCGACCGTACTGTTGTTCTTCAGGACGAGGTTGCCCGTGCCAGTCACGCCGCCATTCACCGTCAAGATTACCGCGGCCCCTGTGGCGCCAGGCGAGCTGTCCGTCAACGTGGTGCCCGCACTGTTCACGGCCAGCGCGGTGATGGTGAGGGGCGCAAATTGGCTGGCCAGGTTGATCCCTGTGACGTTGCTGCCGACACTGGAGATGGTGGTGGCGGCCGTGGTGCTGGCGTTGGTCCCGATCAGAGTGATCGTGCCATTGTTGTTCACCGCGGCGGTAGTGAACGCAATCCGGCCCGTGCCACCGGTGGTGCTGTTATTGAGGACGAGGTCGTTGTTTCCCGTGACGCCGCCACTCAACGTGGCGCCCACCGATCCTCCCAGGATGGCAATGGAGAGCGTGCCTGTGTCAAATGTGCGTGGCGCCAGGATGATGGCGTTCGCGGTGACACCGGCGTTGAGGTTGTAATTCAGCGTGGCGTTGTTGGAATTGGCAATGGTTCCATCACCCAAAGTGATCGAGCCCGAACCGAAAACAGCCCCCCCGTTGTTGTTATTGCTGAGAATGCCATTCTTGATGATGGTTCCCCCCGAGTAGGTGTTGGCGGCAGAAAGCGTCAACGTCCCGGCACCAGTCTTGGTAAGGGCGATTGCGCCGCCGATGACACCACCCACCGTCAGGTTGCCGGCATTGACGGTGACCGTGCGATCCGCGCTGGGCGTCACGGCGCCGGTACCGAGATTGAGATCGTTGGTGCCAGTGAAAGTGAAGTCGCTGTTCCAAGCCAATGGGTTGTTCGCCGTAAGCGTGATCGCCGCTCCGGAGGTGTTGTCGATGGTAGAGTTGCCGGAGATGGTGAAGGTATTCACCACCGGACCCAGCGCCGTGACTCCGTTGATGTTCAGCGTGCCGGCGCTCAAGTTCACGCCGCCCGTGAAGGTATTGGCGCCGGAGAGAGTCACCGTGCCGGTCGTCGTCTTGTTGAGGGCTGATGCGCCACCAAGGACCCCGGTGACAACGCCGGACCGCAAGTCGAACGCGGTGCTGCTGCTGAGCGCCCCGGTGCCGGCAATGGTGCCGCCGGTGAGCACTACGCCTCCGACCGTATCGGTGAACGTCGACGTGTTCAAGGTACCTCCGGAATTCACGGTGACGGAGCCCGTGGAGTTCAGCGCGTTGATCACCCCGAGCGTGAGGGTGCCGGCGTTGACGATGGTCCCACCGGTGTAAAGATTGGCCCCGCCCAGAACGAGGGTACCCGCGCCCGCCTTGGTCAGAGAGAACGTGGCGCCACTGATCACGCCGTTCACGGAAAGCGTGCCGGCGTTTACCGTCACGATGCGGCTTGCGTTCATCGTCACCGCGCCGGTGCCGAGATTGAGGTCATGCGTGGTCCCGGTTCCACCCAGGAAGGTGAAATCGCCGTTCCAGTTCTGCGCGTTGTTGTTCGTGCTGGTGGCGATGGCCGCGCCGCTCGTGTTGTCAATGGATCCGGAATTAATCGTGAATGCTCCGGTGCCCAGCGCTCCCGCGTTGTTGATGTTCAACGTGCCGCCAGTGAGAGTGACGCCGCCGGTGAAAAGGTTCGCATTGCTCAGGGTCAGCGTTCCGGCGCCTGCCTTGGTGAGCGCGAAGGCTCCGCTGATCACGCCGCCGACCGTGAGAGTGCCGCCGTTCACCGTGAGCAACCGACTGCCCCCGAGGGTGACCGCGCCCGTGCCCAAATTGAGATTGTTTGTACCGGTGAACGCAAAATCACCGTTCCAGTTTTGCGGATTGTTGTTGGCGATGGTGACCGGGGCGCCGCTCGTATTGTCAATTGTGCCGCCGGCGATCGTGAATACGCTCGTGGCCGCCCCCAAAGCCGTGGAGCTGTTGATATCCAGCGTGCCTGCCGTTAGCGTGGTTCCCCCGCTGAAGGTATTCACCCCGCTGAGCAGCAGCGTTCCACTGGCGTTGTTGACTGTGATCGCCCCCGTGCCGGAGATCGCTCCCGCGCTGTAAACGGTTCCCGCGCCAGTGATGCTGAGATTATTGGCTCCCATGTTCACCGCTCCGACAACAGTCAATGCCTTGCCTGAAGCGACCGACCAGGATTGCCCCGCGCCGAGGCTTAATGGCGCTGTGATTGTGGCGGATTCGTTCGCCGTCACCCCACCTGCATTGATCGTGAGCGTAGATTGCCCAGTGCCTCCGGCAATCGTGTAGTTGCCACCACCACCCGCCACGTTGAAGGTCAGCGAGTTCGCCGTGATGCCCTGGCCAAGCGACACGATCCCCGCGGCGCCAAGCGTGCCGCCACCAAAAGTCGCATCATCCAACGGGGTGAAGAACGTGTTGGTCAACCCTCCATTCGTCGTCCAGTTTGCTGTGGTCAAATCCCAAATGCCGCTGCCGTCGGTGACAGTGCCGTCTCCAGCACCCGCCGTACCGGGGGCGACGTCCCAAGTACTGTTAGCTGCGGTTGCGAACCGTTCAATTGCGACTGTGAGCGCCGTCGAAAGCACCAGCCAGGTCGAGAGCCGCTTGATAAAAAAGGGCGTAATACGCGAGGCGGCGCGGCGATGCTTGGAGGGACGCTTGTTCATAAAAATATCGGGGATGGACTTGGGGGAAATCTCTAAGCCTCAGAAGGCGAATCACCTGCTGACGCGGAAAAATGGTCTTTGAGATGGTGGAGGAACTCCGAGAAAGGTCAAAGAATCTTTTACGCAAAAGTACTCATTTTCGCCACATTCTCGGCCTGCTGGAGAAATGGCATTTCAGGCAGAGCCAACGAATCGGATGCGAGAAAGTTTGACATATGGACCACAATGTCCACCATTCTGAAGAACGCAGGATCGAAGCCGGATCCTCCTGCCCGGCTAGTCGTTCGCATTGCGCAATAGCCGCAGAGCTTCCGGACAAAGCGCGGATGCGCCCGCGAAACAATCGGTGCAGGAAGTGACATGACGGCTGAACTCGGCGCACCGACGCACGTGAATGGACCGCTTGATTTTGCTCGGCTGCCAGGTTTTATCTCCGTGCACTCGCCGCGTACGATCTAGCCGTGACATAAGCGGGGATGCCTCGGCGCCTTAACGGTTTTCTTCCACCCATGTTTTCGCCCGTTCGCTCGCGGCGAGGAATTCATTCCACAATTCGGAGGTTTGCCTTTCGCGCCAGGCGCTACGGGCCCGGAAGATTTTCTGACATTCCACGAAGGCATCGCGATCGCCACGATGAGCCATTGCACTGAGCAATTCGATGAGTTCGGAAACGGCAGTGTAGTCCACGAAATCGATGTAGCGTTTTACGCTACATGCAGAAAAACGACGGTTTCGTCAAGTGTCGCGTTTAAGAAGACCCGCGGTGGCCGAGGAACAGCCTTGGCAGTCCCGCAAACCGATCAAATCGAACAGATATTTATTTTCTGTCGCCGCCCGCCTGTTCGTCGAAGAGCTTCCAGAATTGCGCGACGGGCCGATCAACAGCAGCGAGTTCCCCAGGAAGTTGATAGGTAATGAGCTTGAGGGTGGGATGCTGGCGCAGAATCGGGAGCGCCTGTGGAAGCCCGGAGCAAGAAATACGTTCCAACTGAGGGAGGTCCAATAGGGGAAAAAAGTCGGTAATCTTCCGGCAGTTGTCGATACTGAGCGCCTTGATCGGCAAGCCGCGCAACGGATCCAGATTGAAGACGCCTGTGCCCGTCATTTCCAAGCGAACCAGAGGCCGGCCACGCAAGGCGCCGAGGTCCTGCAGGGAGCCGCAGCCGTTGACGTTGAGGATCGTGAGCGGAGCCTTGGCCAGTGGACGCAGGTCCGTAACGCGAGTCCCACTCAGTTGCAATTCTCTGAGTGGAGCGCCGGCGAGGGGCGACAGATCCGCGATGCGGGTATTGCTGGCGTTGAGCTTTTCCAAGGGCGCCTTTTGCAGGGCGGTGAGATCGTTGATCAACGATCCGGAAGCCTCCATCACCTGCAGAGGAGCCCCGGTAATGGGCGCTAGATCACTCACGGTCGTGCCGTTGATGTTCAACTCGAACAACTGCATCCCGGCAACCGGGGACAAATCACTGATCGGATTACCCGTCATTACGATCTTCGCCAGATGCATGTTGCGTAACGGCTCGATGGTGGTGAGTTTGCAGTTGCCTGCGTCGAGAACATCAAAATTGAGTCCACGCAGCCCATCGAGGGTGCTGGTCGAACCCGGTCGGATATGGACTTCGAGAAATCCTGTGGCCGTCTTCGTCACGGTCCCCCCGTCCTTCAGCCAGGCTTCGATGCGCGGGCGGACGAGATTCATCCGCTGGTCTGTGCTCAGTTGCAGGTAGCGGGTGAAAAAGGCGGATTCGCCCGAGGCGCCGATCGCGCGCAGATGATTGAATACTGTGGTGATTAACCCCGTGTCGAAGCGCTCGGCCTCGGTGGTTGCAGCAGCCATTTTTTCCACATGCGGGAGAATATTGCCGAACGCAGCCCGCTTCGGATCTTTCTTTTGCGCGACGCGGATGGCGTCGGCTGAAGCGGTGAATTTTTCCTGTGCGAGAAGCACCCACGCACGGCGCCAGTATCCGTCGCGGAGGGTGGGATCGATGGCGAGGGCGGCTTCGATATTCTTCTGGGCCGCTGGAAAATCCTGGACGTTCGCGTCGTTTTCCGCGAGCCGTAGGAGATCGGGCGCGCTTCTCTTCAGGTCAGCCAGGGCTCGTGTCGCCTGGTGTCCGGCGATAAACGCCTTGGTGCCGAGTCCGCCGACCGCGCAGAACACAATGGCCGCCGCGGCATATTCAAATTTGCGGCGCTGGATGAGCAGCCAGAGATTCTTGAGCGGTGAAGTCACCTCCGCGCTCGTGGCGAAGCCGTTTTGATAAGCTTCGAGATCGGCTTGAAAATCCTCCACCCGCCCGTAGCGCTGCGCCGGATCCAGGGCGAGCGCCTTGCGGCAAACAGCGACGAGTGAGTCGGGAGCGCGTCCACCTGGCAAGTGGTCGAGTGCGTTTTGGCGGATGCTGGCGCGGGGATTCGGCCAGCGGATGGCCCCGGCGCGAACGTTGTCCAGAACGGCCTCGAGGGTATCGCCCGTGATCGGATAGCGCAGGTAAAGAAGCTCATAAAGGATCACCCCCAGAGAGTAGATGTCGGCGCGTCCATCGAGTGTTTCGACTTCGCCGCGTGCTTGTTCCGGCGCCATGTAATAAGGCGTTCCCATCACGGTGCCAGCCATCGTATTGCCAAACTCCTGATCGGCAGTGCGCGTGCTCGTGACGACACTGGGTTGGTGGGCGGAGCGACTTTCCTTCCTGCCGATGACCTTGGCGAGGCCCCAATCCATCACCAGGACTTCGCCAAAGTCTCCGATCATGATGTTCTCGGGTTTGATGTCACGGTGAATGACTCCCTTGCTATGGGCAAAGGCGACGGCATCGCATGCTTTCTGGAAAACCGTGAGCAGGGCGGGAAGCTGATATTTTTTCACCGTACCTGCGACTCCCTGGCGAAGGAGGGTGATGATTTTCTTCAAGGTGATGCCCCGCACCATTTTCATGGTGTAGAAAAGCTGATCCTGGTCGTCGACGCCGAGCTCGTGGACGGGGACGATATTCGGGTGTTCGAGTTGCGCGGTGACCTGCGCCTCTTCGATAAAGCGCAGCACGTCACCTTCGTCCTCGGTCGTGAGCATCACTTTCATCGCCACCCGTCGCTTCGTAGCGGTCTGTTGCGCGTCAAGAATTGCCCCCATCCCGCCTTGCGCGACAACCTTTCCAACGGCATGGCGCTGATCGGCAAGCAGCTCGTCGGGGAGCAGCCGGCGTATCACGTCACGCCGCGGCGAGCGGGTGGGCGTGCTTTCGGACGCGGCGCGCTGCCGGCGCATGTCAAGAGACACGTCGCCGAGCCGCACAGCTTGGTGGGGGGATATTCTCGTGGGTCCCGCAATGAGCAACTCGGCGACGTAAGTCCCATTGGAGCTGCCAAGGTCCTCGATCACGATGGACTCTCCTTCGATTGTGAGTCGCGCGTGCTTCCGGGAAATGAGCGGTGTATTGACGAAAATGTCCGACTCCCGGCTCCGGCCAATGGTGTACTCGCCGTCTTGAAGAGTCGCACGAGCCAACTCGACATTTTCGTGCTGTATGATGATTTCGATGATGGTTACAGCCATGGGGATTCTCCGTAAACCTACGGAACGTTTTGTCGTACCCTGAGCGTGAGGGCAAGTCCGAAACAATGGGCCAACGACCGCGAGTTCGGCACTTCGATTCGGATTCCCGGTTCGCAACTGAGTCGCCAACCACGGTCCGCGCCGCGGGACACGACGGTTCCCGTCGCGCGATCATCCGAGTCCCCTAGAATTGCCTTGCGGCCTTGGGAATCGTCGCGAAAACGTCTGGCCGATGATGACGCTCTTCAACTGGATTCTGCTCGTGTGCTGGCTTCGGTTCATGTTTGGAGCATCCACCGACGCAATGTCCGCCGGGCATACGTCCCATTTTCTTTTTCCCCTGTTGCGCTGGCTCGACCCCGGCATTTCGGCAGAAGCCATGGACCGCATCCATTTTATCTTGAGAAAGGGCGCGCATTTGACCGAGTACGCGATCCTTTATTTGCTGTCGTGGCGAGCCTTCAACGGCGACGGCACGAGCGGACGTTGGAACGGGAAAAAGGCCGCCGCCGCTTTCCTGTTCGTGGCACTATTCGCCGCCAGCGACGAATTCCACCAATCCTTTGTTCCCTCCCGAGAGGCATCCGTTCGCGATGTGGCACTCGACATCGGGGGCGCGTTGACCGCCCTCCTCTGCATCTGGCTTGCCAAGGGCTACAAGCAGGGCGTCGCGGTCGCAAACGAGAACCCCGACGACCCGCAGGCTCATAAATCAGCGTGAATCGAAGGCCCTGAATCGTGAATGCAGAATGCAAGAAATGGTAGGGAACAGAGTGGCAATACGAATTCTCGTCCCTCCAACAGGCTCTTCTCCTTGCGCAAGGATTGGTCCATGATCCATGAGGATACGTCGCTGGTGGTTTACGATGGCCGTGGCCAGATAATTGTCACCACAGTAGTCACGCCACAATCTGCAGTATCTCGTGGGCGGCCAAGCCCAAAGCACCTCCTAAGGCCGAATGAGAACCTCAATGCAAATCTAATTCCTCAATGTAGTATTTCCTGCAGAGTTCTTTAGTAGTCCAGGTGCTCCGCCAGGTTTACTGTCACTACTTTTTATCGGAGCAGATTTTTTCAAACTGGCCAAATGCCTTTCAAACGCCACTCGGTCGACCTGACCTTCCGGTAGCGTGGCGCGGGCAATCATTACGGCCCGTTGAGCCAGAGGGATCGCCTCTTTGTCTGCCTTTTTCCCCATTAGAAAGAGAGAGAGATTGAAACAGGATCGGGCCACGTCCGGATGGATTTCGCCGAATATCCGACTGCGACTTTCCAACACAGCACGATAAAGCATTTCCGCCTCAGGTCGATCGCCCTTAGCCTCAAGGACGACCGCCAAGTTGGCTTTCGTAGCCAATGCGTCTGGGTGCTCGGCGCCTAGATTGTGCTCTTGGGCCGCAAGAACACGACGGAAAAGCGGCTCAGCACCAACGGAATCGCCCTTATCCGCAAGCAAGCAAGCAAGGTTACCCAGCGTCGCCAGAGTGTCGGGGTGCCCTGGTCCAAGGAGCCGATCCCTGCCAGCGAGTGCATCACGCAAGAGCGGCTCAGCACTCGCAATGTCCCCTTTGCAACTTAAGACGTTTGCCAGGTTGTTCATACAACCCAGAGTCGCCGGGTGAGCAGGCCCGAGAACTCTTTCACGAAAGGCCAGAACTCGCCGAAAAAGTGGCTCAGCTTCGTGGAGATTGCCCGCTCGAACGAGGACCTCTGCAAGATCGGACGCAGCCGAAATCGTTTCAGTGCTGTCGAGGCCAAATATCTGCTCTCGCCCAGCGAGGGCGCGACGAAGCAGAGATAACGAACCAGCAAGATCCCCTGATTCTCGCAGTACGAGGCCCAGATTGTTTGCGCTCGTCAACGTATCAGGATGATCCGCCCCGAGAATCCGCTCGCGCACCTGAAGAACGCGCCTGAACAGCGGTGCCGCTTTGTCGAAGCACATCTGTTTCGCGTAGCTTTGGGCCAGCCCATTAATCAATTCCAATGTCGCCGCATGGTCGGCTCCCAAAACCGGGTTCTGTAGCGCCCAGGACAACGCCTGCTCATAGCATCCACAGGCATCCGGATAAAGCGAGACCTGCTGCATCAATGAGCAAAGCGCAGCCACAGACTTCACCCATTCTTCAGGCTCTTGTTTCCGATCAAACAGGCTGGAGGCCTCGCGGAAGAATCGCACAGCATCACGAGGATTTCCCATGGACTGCTCAACTTCGCCAAGAGTTTCCAGCGCAGCAGATTCGGCGTTCTGCCGCTCGGCACGATCAGGCACATCGGCGTTCAATTCGACGTGAGCCGACGCACTCAAATCTCGCGCCAACGCGGCAACGGTAACGATGCTCTGCTGGACCTGTTGAACGGTTTGCCCCAATTCACTGGCAACACCCTGCCGCGCGATTTCGGCAGCGGCAGCGAAGTCGGGACCATCCCGCTCAATTCGTTGCATCATCAGAGCGCAAACCCTGTGGACTACCGCACGTTGGCGCTTTAGGTCATCTCGCAATTGCGCAAAATCCTTCCCAAACACCAGATCGATCGGTTGCTGGAGGTTTGTAGCACGTTGCGCGTCTTGCCGCTCCCAGCCAACCAGTGGTTCCGTGGGCATCATTAACCCAAGAATCGACGCAATGAAGCCCAAACAGTATCGTCGCCGCCTGCTCCGAAACCATGTGACGCGCCTCCACGGGATTTGAGAAACACCTGCAGTAAATGGTTCTCGACCCAGATAGCCGACCTGGCAGTTCGGACGACACTGTTTAGATTCGTTGCTGAGGTCGCGGCGAATCAAGAAGCGGGCGGGCGGTTCCAGGCTTCCGATCTTGCCGTTGCCCATTTACCGATAAGTTAAATCGCCAGATCCTTCGGGTGTTTCGATCGAAAAATCTGGCATGGCCGGGCCACCCTTTCCGGTCCCCGGCATCAAAACCACAACAGCCGCAACAACCGCCGCCAACAGCGCCACCAATGCCAGCTTCCTAAGCAACCTTCTCCGCCTTCTCTTGGCGGAACGTGAACGCCTTTTTGGTAACTCAGAAATATGACGCGACATCCCTTTGGCAGTTACGAAGTAGATGGGCAAGTGTTGAATTGCACAAATCGTGGAAGCTTTATCGGACAAAGCGACAACTTTGCAAGAATTTAGATGCAAAATTCGACCCACCCACTTGCAACAATTCTCGGGCTCCGCAACGGGTTGACAGGATCTCCTTCAATAGGAAATACCCGATGCCAATGGATTGGGCGGACGGTACGCATCTTGGCTAGGACCCGCGGCAATGGGACGGAGAGAAGATTTGTAATCTGAATTCGCGCCAACGCGACCATTACTATCGGAAGCGCACCCAGTGAAGACCTCCAACACCACAATACTGGCAACCACAAACGCGATTGTTTTCATATGGCTATAATTTGCAGATTTAACAGGCCTCGCAAGTTGAAACCAGAAAATAGAGGGTCAATAACGCAGCGTAAATCGTGCCTGCCGCCAATTCATTTTTGAAAACCATCGCGCACCTTCGGCGATGTCCACCGGTGCCTTTGGCTCGAAAAAGAAGCGTCAATTTCAATGGTGACCACTGAGGCTCAAATGCTCAAATTCCCTTTCGTATACTCGGGGCCATCAGCAACCCTCCCACCCTCCCTCGAAGATAGGCGCCTTGAGATCGCAATGACCAATGACCTAACCGCAAACGCCATCCAACCCACCGCTGTGGGGAGGAAGAACTGGCTCTTCATCGGGGCAGCGGAGGCCGGCCAGCGCGGGGCCATCCTCTACACCATCGTCGAAAGCAGCCGCGGCACGGCCTCGACCGACTGGCCTACCTGCGCGAGATGCGAAGTGCACTTGCGCCTGCCGAAGATGCTCATAAGCCCGCGATCACTACTGCTTGTAGTGCAGAGCTGGCGAGCGACCTCTTGCAAAAATCCAGCCTTCCCGGCCGATCATCAAGCCGGGCTAGAAATTGTAATTCAGCCCAACATAGACCACATTCTGTGTGTAGTTTTGCTGGCTGAGGTCAGTATCTTTCTTGGTGAAATTGTAGCCGATTTCCATGTTGAGCTTGCGACTGAGCAGGAAGCTCGTGTTCAGACCGCCCCCGTAGCGATTGAAGTTCTCCGGCTGCAGTGCAGCTGATTCGCGGCCGTTTTCATAAAATAGCTGCAGGTTCAAAGTGATCAGGCTGTTCATCGCCCAGGAACCCGAATACCTGGCGTAGATCAGATCCACTGTTTGAGCGGTCACGGCCAAACTGGTTTCCCTTCCGAAACTGAGAGTTTGTGTGAAATGGCTGGAGAGGCGATTGGTAAAATCTGCATTCACGTAGAATGTGTTTTGGTCTTCGCTCTGGATCCGCGTGTCCTTCAGCGCATTGCGAAGTACGGTGTTATCGGGATTGACTTGAATCGTCGCAGCGGACGAGCCGTCAAAATACATTGCCTGATAACCGCCGGCGAGACGCAGCCGCGTGTATTCGGTGAATGCCAGATCTATGAAAGGGCCGGTGTGGAATTCCGTTCCATTCGCCTTGTCATCCGTACTATAAGTTGTTTGCGCGCCGGCGGCCTCGATTCCAACGGCGATCTTGTCGCTCAGCACCAGGCGTGACGAAAAAACGACCCCATCTTGCGCATAGTTGGTGAAATCATAACTGCTCTGGGTGGCAATCGCATTGGTGTGGTCGTATCCCAAGGTCAAGACGAGCGCTCGGTTCACGTCCCAGGTAAGCCTCACGCCCGCCGAGTTCATGAATTGGCCAAAAGTGCCGATCCGACTGTCAGTCCTGGTGCCATAAGGATCCTGATCGATCGAGAATCGATCATGCAAATTGAGGGTGAAGTGCCCAATGAAGATATCGTAATCGAGTATAGAATCGGGGGCGATGGAGAACGATTTTGAGGCGTCGTCGAGTTCGCTGTGCCGCAGGTACTTCGAATAACTGAAGTTGGCCGTAAAGTTAAGCGCGTTGTAGGGTGTGATCGGCCAAAAAGCAGTCACGCCCATCTGAGGTCTAAAGACGAAATCGCTCTCACGGTCGTTGTCGGAGAGGTTGATATTGTCGTTGAATTCGGTCCGCAAGCCAGCGACCACTCGAAAAGTCACGGGGCCGACCTTCACATTGTAGTTCGGCTGATCGAACGAATACTTGCGTTCGAGACGGGAGCCCACAACCGAGGGGCGCGATACGTCCTCACCAAAAGCCGATGAGAGTGGCAACAGAAGGCAAATGCTCGCCATTAATATGCCCGGACCCCGTCTTAGTTTTTTTGTGCTCATCATGATATTCCCTTCAAAATTAAATTGACCTCGCCACCGCGCGCGACGAATCTCCGTCGCAGCGGTCAGTGATGAATGTTTGTGTTCAAAGCGCCGTGAGACTGCCCAGTCTGAAAACGGGCCGCAAGGAAATTTGTAAACAAAATTGACGATCATGAAAATCACGAATGGGGCCTCAAAATCGAGCGTATACGCAAATGCCGCGCCAAGGGCGCGAAAATGTCTCCGCCTGGTCAGCTGGCTATCCGCCGGGCTGCTCGTCGTCGCAGATCTTGGCGTAGGGACACCGGCTTCGGCCCAACCACCACCGTCCCGGGAATCTTCGGCGACGCGTAAAATTCTGGCTGCCGTCCAGGCTGCGGTGGCGAGTGATCCGGCAAGGGCAGAAGAGACGATGACCAAATTCATGCGGGAACACCCCAAGTTGGCGGGCAAGATTGCCGAGACGGCGATCGGTGCGCTTCCCAAGAAGGACGGAGTGCCTGATCCCTATTTATTGGCGCGCCTAGTCAAGGCGGCTGTCCATTTGATCTACGCCGAGTTCCCTGAGATGCGGCTTGAGATTCAACCCATCGTGCTTGCTGGAATCGAGGCGCTGCGAGGAGCCGACGGGCAAATCGACCCAAGGTCTGTCGCAATTATCCTTTCCAGTGCTCTTCCGGAGATCGTGGCGAACGACCCTGCGCTGCTGGATCCCTTGATCAAAGCGGTTCTGGCGTTGGTTCCCGACGCCGCAGGAATTGTTTATCAACTCGTGGCTGATTTGCTGACACCCTTGGGGCTGCGCAACGCCATGTTGGGACGAAGGTCGATGCAAGTGGAGCCAGCCTTCGTCGCGAGCCCGTAGCACGTTCACCTTTACGGAGACGCAAGGTAGCGCTGCATGGATGCCCATGCGGTGGACCAGTCGCCTATGTGCGCGGCGTATTCCCCTTCCAGATAAGAAAAATATTTAGGAAAACTGGGTCTTTCCTCGAAGGTCTTTATTAAATGCAAGGCATTGCCGGGATTGCCAGATTCGTTTTCGGCGACGGCAAGAGAGTAGACAACGGCGGGGTTGGACCTGTCGGCAAAATACCGACGTCGCAATTCCTGGAGGGAATCATGATTATCGAGGATAGGCAGGGTGGGTAGGGAGACGAATTGTTTCGCCAAATGGTACGCGGCCTCGGCGTCGCCTTTGGCCGCTAGATCTTGCGCCAGCCATGTCCAACCAATGGCCATCCAACGCGGCCGCATCTGCATAGCTGCGGTGAGAGATCCTTCGTCGTCGTGCCGCGCCCAGATTTCAAAGAGTTTGCGTAATTGATCTGTGTTCAGAGTGATCAGATCAGGATCGCCCCGCTGATATTCGCGCAGATCGGCTGTAAAATCCTTCGCGGATGCTCGATCGAGCCAAACGGTCAACAGTCGGGAATCACGAAGCGCAAAACCTCTGAGGCCAGCGAGCATGGTCGGGTTGCTTCTGCAGAATTCGATCATTCCCACAAAACGTTTGGGAATCTCCGGTGATGTTCCTCGAAGTGCTTCTTCCCAAGCGAGAAGCGCAAACGTCGGACGGCGATCCGCCCAGACGGCCCCTTCATTCACCGACAGCTCCGAGCGAAAAGGCTGGAGCATTCGCGCCCGCTTGAAATCAGCAAGAGCCGGCAACAGTTGGTCGCAATCCACTTCCGCCAATGCTCGCTCAAAATAGAGTTGCCAGTCTAGCGGTCCTGATTTTAGCCCCACAGAGGCAGCTTCAACAGCTGCCTGCGGATCCTCTGCTGCCGAAAAACGTCGGACCTCTTGCTTTGCGCGAAGTACAGCTTCTGAACCAGGCAGAATTATCTTACCGAAGTGATCCGCCAGCCACGCGGCGCCGATCAGCACGAAGGCAAGGCCGAGAGTGCGGAAGGTGAAAGTGGTCAAGCGGCCGGCCTTTGCAACGGGGCGCACCAACAGCCCACCAAAAAGCAACGCCGGCAGGAGGGAACCTATTCGATGCCCTGATGGGTCTACAAACCCATGCAGGATGAACACAGCTATGGCTGCCATCGCCCCCATTTTCCATCTCCACCCGTGCTTGCGGACGACTGGAAACTGTAGCTTCAAAAAATATCCAATGGTGACGACAAGTGCCAGGAATCCCAACGAGCCCATTTCCACCCAAAGCCAAATCCAATCGCTCTCTGGATGAATTACCCGGACTGATGGAATGACCGATGCCCTTTGGTCGAGGGCGAAAAGTGGTTCAAAAGTACCGATCCCGGTTCCGATGATCGGGCTTTCGCAGCCAAGTCCCACGGCATCAATGAAAACGAACCACCGATATCCAAAAATGGAGGCGAGGGAAATGGTTCCTGCAACTGAAAAGCGGTTCGTCAATGCACCTCCGATAACAAAAAACAGGCCGGTGGCCAGAATCAGTGCGCTGAGCCCAAGAGCCAGAGGTTTCCAAGATCTCTCTGCCGAAAAAAGTCCAACCATCCAGAGGGCTGTCCCCACCACCGGGATCAGAATGCCCGCACGCGAGGTGTTGAGGCTAAGACCGTATGCGATCACTGCCAACCCAGCAAAGAACAGGCAAGCCGTGATCTGGCGATTGCGTGCCGCTTCAATGCCACAGATTGCTGTCAAAAGCGCTCCAATCCCAAGAACGTTCCCAGTCTGGTTTCGATTTGGAAAGGGGCCGAAATTGTTCAAAGGGCTCCAAAATGACGGCGGGTGTCCCGAATAATGGAAATATAGACACAGGAACGACAGGAGAATCGTGGCGAATGCATAAACTTGAATCGTCAAGATCCGAGCCTGCCGGGAGACGTCTGAGGTGGCCACCCAGTAAAACCATCCCGTTGCAAAGCACAAAAGTAAGAAAGCTTCTGCCGAGAGCCAAGGCTGAGGTGAAATCGTCGATGGCAGAATTGTTGTGAATTGCGGGCCCAATTTGGCCTTCCAATGAGGTGCAGGTAGCAATCCATTGGGGAGAAAAGCACAAGCCGCGCACGCCAGGATACTCATCAGGAGCCAGTTCGCGGTGCGGCTGAGAGTCTTCTGAGGAGGGGCGACGAGCAAAACCAACCCAAATTGCAGGAATAGAACGGATTGCGCCCAACGAGCCGTGCTTCCCCCAAGCAAAATCGCTTCCATTACAAAGCTGACCATTAGAAATGGCAACAGACGTTCCTTGTTGCGTGAGGGAGGCGGTATTTTCAATTGAGAATTCGAATGAACGCAGTCCGGTCCGCGAAAACAAGTCGTTTTGCATTTCGATTCGTCCGGGTGGAAGCAACGTTCGGAAGTTGCACGCGCGAGCGCTTATTGCAAATGAAATGCAGTGGCGTTTCCACCTGTCATTTCGAGAACGTGAGTTGACAGACGGAGGAAAACCCGTAATTATGCGCAACAGGTATGACCACACGCTCCACTGTCAAAATCCCGGTACAGGTTGCTGGAGAACGCATATTTAGCCGAGTCGGCTGCATCCAAGAGCCACAGATTTCTTGAGTCGTGGCTTTTTAAGCGAACACCTTCGCATACGAGAAATGGCCTTTTCCTGGGTTCCTCAGTCCAAACGCACGTCGAGTTTCCAAGTTCTTCCAGCACGGACGCCACCGCCACAGCCAAAGCCTCGTGATGTTGAGAAGAAAACGCGGGGAGGGAAACCGTGATTTTCCAGCGTACTCGCGGCCTGTTTCATATCCTGGTCATCAGTCAGGCAATTTCCGCCGGGTTGGCATTATTGTTTTGCGTGGGTTGTGCATCCCTCTTCTTCGGCGCCGACGCGATATTTGGTCTGGGCAGCTATCCGATTTACTGGATGATTCTTGTGATCGGATTGGTCGCCGAAGCGCTAAATCGAAATGGACAGAGAATTGCTGCAGACTTATCGGATCGAAGCCTTCTGCATCAACACGGTGTTAGTTTGCGTCAGACCACGTTTGCGGTAGCGGCGCTTCTGCTTTATTTGGCGTTTGCAAAAGACGCGTCCATCTCTCGGGGAATTTTGGTTTTTTACCTGCCTGCACTCTATTTGACGCTGGTTTTGACGAACTATGCCTTGCCGGTTCGCCTCGCACGGCGAATGTTTCAAGGACGGTACGAAGAGCGGACTATTCTAGTGGGGAGCGCTTTGAAAGCCACCCGCTTGGATGCTTGGCTGCAAAACAAGAAGATATTTGGCCTTCGTGCCCTTGGTATCCTGACAGATGACGACCGGTCGGTGGCGGGGATGCCTCGCTTAGGGATGCTCCGCGACCTTGAAAGGATATTAAAAGAGCACGACGTCACTCAGGCGATCCTTTTGGAGTTGCCGAATGATTCGGAAACTTACGAGCAAATGGTGCGGCTCTTGGAAAACTCGGGGATCAGGTTATTGATTTTGAGTGACCTCGAAGAAAAACTTCGCCACCCGGCGATTCATTTCAGGGACGAAGGATTGGCGTTCGTCGCGCCTCGTGAAGAGCGGTTGGAGAATCCAGTGAATCGGCTCTTAAAAAGGATGTTGGACATCTTCGTATCTTTGCCGGTTGTGATTTTCGTCCTTCCCCCACTCTCACTGCTAATTTGGATATTGCATAGAATCGAGTCGAGGGGACCGCTCTTTTTCCGCCAGGTTCGTGCTGGCATCCAGAACCGGCAGTTCCAAATCATCAAATTTCGCTCCATGCATGTCGATGACGGTGATGTTGTCCGTCAGGCTCAGCATGATAGCAATCGAGTTTTCCTGAGCGGACGCTGGCTCCGCCAGCTGAGGGTTGACGAGATTCCTCAGTTCATAAACGTCTTGAAGGGCGAAATGAGTGTGGTTGGTCCCCGTCCTCACTTGGTGCAGCATAACATTGAGTTTGCGAAGGTGATGACCCGATATCACATTCGGGCCGTAGTTAAGCCCGGTATTACCGGCTTGGCTCAGGTTCGGGGATTCCGCGGTGATGTTCAATCGATCGAAGACATTCAGCATCGGCTCGAATCTGACATCTACTATCTAGAGAACTGGCGTCTCGCATTCGACGTCTCAATCATCTTCCGCACAGCGTTGCAACTCTGTCTTTTCTCGCTTAGCTCACTTCTGTCTCGTGCCAAGAAAGCGCCGCGGTCTTCCTCCGATGCCGAACGAGTTGCAGTTGAACGATCACCTGCTGTCCAGGACGCCTCAAATTTCCTGCTCGGTCACGTGAACGAGGCGCATGACGTGCGTCATATTCTTGGGATTCGGTTTTTTACGGGTAGCGTGGAGCAAGCCGTTGCATCTGGGATGGAGGGTGGTTTGGTCGTGGCACCCTCTGCCCCTGTTCTTCTGGGGCTTGAAAGGGATGCCGCTCATCGCTCTGCGGTCGTGAGCAGTCGGGTGGCCATCACTGATAGTGGCCTGATGGTTCTTTTATGGGAATTGATGACGGGCGAGAGGATCACGCGAGTGTCGGGACTCGCTTATCTCAAGGTCCTCCTTGAACAGCCTGAAATGAGAGAGCCGGGGAACGTTTTATGGGTCATGCCGAATAGGGCGTCGATGGAGAAAAATATTTCGTGGCTGCGAGACAAGGGCTTTGCTGTCAGTGAGGATGACTGCTACGTCGCCCCTGAGTACGCGAAAGGAAATGCGAGCATCAGCGATCCAGCGTTGGCAGAAGGCGTCCGCCTTAAGAGGCCAAAGCATATTATAATGGCAGTTGGTGGCGGTGTTCAGGAGAAACTCGGCGCCGATCTCCTCCATCACTTGGACTACAGGCCAGCGATCCACTGTACGGGAGCTGCGATCGGTTTCCTCAGCGGCGACCAGATTCGCATACCAATGTGGGCAGACCGTTGGAGGTTGGGATGGCTTTGCCGGTGTATCGGAGAACCAGCAAAATTCATTCCCCGCTATTGGGAGTCACGCAAGCTTGTCAACCTGATGTTTGAGTATCATGGGCGTTTGCCAGGAGAAAAGTCTGTTCCCATTTCATCAGAATGAAGTTGAACCCGATGTACGTTCCTTTCAATGGACTTGTCTTGACTGCAGAAGGCGGTCGGAAGTGCTGAAAGCTTTATGATGTCAGGGATCCGCCCCGCCTACTCAGTTTGGATTTAAGATTTACCACCGTCGTCTCCACGGAGGATGGGACGATTTTGGGTAGCGGGACTCAGAGCGAATTGGTTTTCGGTTTCTGAACGAGTCGTGTTTACACGCAGGAAGCACTTGTTCGGTCACAATATTCACCTCTCCAAGTCGCTTCGAACCATTTTAAGACGCATGATTTCTAGGGCCTCCTCAAATAGTACGATTGTCCCGGATCTTCCGCGGGGTGTCTGGCAGCAGCCCCACATTCGAGAACTCGATGGGCTGAGAGGAATCTGTTTTTTGATGGTCTTCACGCATCACACTTTTGCCGGAGGGATTGGAGGGCTGAGAGGAGTAGACATTTTCTTCTGTTTGAGCGGTTTTGTCGTTACAAGACTTCTGCTGAAGGAGACAAGACTTACAGGTACCATTTCACTCCGCCAATTTTATGAGCGACGTGCCTTTCGACTATTTCCCGCACTGATTGGCAGCGTCGTTCTATATGCAGTTGTCAGACTCCTCACGAGTGGAAGCGTGGCTCTTGGACTCATCTTAAAGAGCAGCTTTCTGGCGTTGACTTGGCTCTCAAATCTCAAACCCGTCGACGACATCTTGGGCCCGACATGGAGTCTGTGCGTCGAGGCGCATTTTTACTTTGGGTTGCCGATCCTGCTTCTTATCCTACACAAAAGAAGAAAATTGCTGTTTGTCGCCATGGTCGCCATAGGCGTTCTGTCAATCTCTCTGAGAACATTCCTGTTAACCGACGCGGGATGCCGCTTTGTGGAAAACTTGCGTTTGCCCGTTGTTGTTGGGCATTACTCATTCACGTTGGCCCGGTTGGACCAACTTTTATTTGGGGCAGCAGCGGCGGTGCTCGAGCAAGCTGGTGTTGGCAAGAGCTTCACAGGGCGGCTAAACAGCTCGGCATTCGTCTTCGGACTTTTGCTGTTCGTCCCGGTTTACAGCGTGCTATTTCCGGGATTGATCGGTTATTGGTCGGGCTTTCTTTTCATCGGCTTACTTTTCCCGCTTTTATTTCTGGTCCTCGCGCGAGCAACAGAAGAAAAGACTTTGGCGAGACGATTTCTGTGTTCTCGTCCCCTGCAATGGGTGGGAGCGAGGTCCTACGGACTTTATGTGTACCATATGGTAGTTTTGGCCTTTGGGAGCTATCTTTGGCCGGCAGCGAACCCATTCGTGAACCCCAATGCCGATCCCGTACACGCATTTATCTTGCGTTGTGCGAGCCTCTTGGCATTGCTCTTTGTGGGAGCGGTCTCGTTTCGATGGATAGAGCAGCCATTCCTAAAACGGCGAGCGAGCAAGTGAAGGATCTCGTTGCAACCCTCGCACATGTAAGTCAAACGCTTGTTCACAAAGACAAGGAGTGCTCCGCTGCGCACGTCTTTCCCAAGCGGCTCGCCGACCAAGCGACCAAGCGACCAAGCGCATACAGCCCTTCAAATCTCAAATCTCCTGGTCGAGGAGAAGTTGGAGATTTTTGGGGGCTGAGTGGCAGCGAGCCATGACGAACTCGCGCCCATCGTCTAATATAGGCAACGCGCAACGCCCGGCAGAGTAAGGCATTTATCCGCTCGCCGCATAACAGGATGACATAAAACGTCTAAAACCGTAGTATCCAACGGTAAACATGGCTCGCCAATTGGAACGCTTTGCTTCTGTACAAAGACTCAATAGAACAATTACGAAAACGATACAGGTAGCGATGCCTCCCTGAACCACTACCGTCTTATGTAATGGCATTATAGCAGTGGCGAAGGCGATCAAAGGGAAATGATACAAATACAGAGAAAACGTGTGATCGGCACAGCGGCGCGTGAACAAAGCCAAAAGTTTCTGAGGCGGAGGAACTCGCAACTCATCGAACGAGATTATCGTAAATCCGACTGCCAGGGCTGTAACCCAGTCTGACAAAAAAGCGGCCGAGTAGAAAAAGCAATTATTCGAGCAATTGTGCGGATATGGCGGCATTAGCGTGACGGCCATCAACAACAGACTAGCGGATAGAGCAAAGACGAACTTTTTGTAGACGACCAGTGCAGTAAGGCGGCCGCGAAAGGTGAATACCGCCACCCCGACAAGCCAGCAAGGCATGAGCAGGAGGATATTTGGGCCTATTAGGATAGCGAGCGCGATCAGCGTGCATAATTTAGATGCAGTGCGGCGAACAAAAACAGCCACTCCGAACAAAGCATAATACCAAAACTCGTAAGAGAGCGACCAGAAGGGCAGGTTCGTTGGGGGGCTCGCCGAGAAAAACCAAATGTTTTGCAGGAAACAGGCAGTTAGAACGTAACGTAAAATGTGAAAGCCTCTTGAATGTTCGGCGTAGAATTGTGGGTTCACCCGCCCACCGACCACTTGTAGTATGGCGGTGAGAAGAAGCGCTGGGATGACGACTGAGTAGAGTCGTGACAGACGGGCGACGACAAAGCGCTCCGTATTGCGATCCCCTTCCAGCGTGGAATACGCAATGACGTATCCAGACAGGACGAAGAAAACAATCACTGCACTATGGGCTATGGGTGCCGTCACAGCAAAAATGTCGGGACTCCAGAACTGCGCGCAGTGATTGATGAATACGACCATGGCCGCCGTGATCCGTAGGACATCCAAGAATGCGGAAGTTGCTGGAGTCATATGATTCGTGGCGCTCTACTGATGAAATGTCGGACTATGATGACGGATTGGGGCGATTGGAATTAATGCGCGCGTAACTTATTTACCACGTAAAGACGAATCCACCTGCTGCTGAGTTACTCGCGCGGATTGCGGAATTGGAGATTGGAGAAGAGAATGCGCTGTTGAAGCAGAAGATCGATGCGCTGGCGCGCAAGATCGACAGGGTCTCGAGCGAGAGGCTCATGGGCAAAGCCATCGATTACGCCTTCGACGACCAGAACAACAATCGCTGCCTTCACCGTTCGAGCGACCCGCTTTGCGGGAGTGCGGTGGCGGTCTCCAAGGCGGTTCCGCGGATCCTTGCACTAGCGACCAGCTCGTTCATTTTCAGACGAATCAGGTACTCGTAGACCGCCATATTCACGCAATACGTGAACCCGGCCCGACCTTCGAGAAAACCGCCACGCAAAATATAGTCAAAGGCGAATCGGGCGATCGGCCAACCTGGCAAACGGCTAAGCAGGGGTTTCAACGATCTGTTCCTTTGCGACGGGCTCCGAGAGAAAACGCCCTTCCAGGAGATCGGCGTTTCGAGACGCAGGCATGCCTCTTGGGAAGAATAGCGATTGTGTCTTTCAAACCAATATGTCCACCCTTTGTTAAAAGCATTATGAATGTATGGTTCCCGGACGAAATCGAGCCGCCCGTCGATCCGGCCTTCTTTCTGGCCATGTCCCCAATCGATGAAGTCAGCAAAGCCTCGCCTGACGACCCGCATTTGCCATTTTGGGTACGCATCGCAGCGCCGCAGCCACACCCCATCAAGCATCAACTTCCAACAGCAGAAAAACCCGACGGTTTCGGCGGGGGCCTGCTGCACAGCAGCCTGCAGAGCCCGAGCGAATGCAGGAGTGGAAACTTCGTCGGCATCCAAAAAAAGGACCCAGGGATTTTGGAGGTCACAATGCTCAAGCGCCCAATTTCGCTGATTTCCAAATGACTCAAATCGATGGGAATGGCATTTGGCGGCGTGTCGGCTAGCCAGCGAAAGTGTGGAGTCGGTGCTTTCATCGTCCACCACATGCACATCGTCACACCAGTCGAGGGAGCCCAGCAAGGTGGGTAGATTACGCTCTTCGTTGTGGGTGAGGATGATGACGGATAAGGACACTGAATTATTCCGACTGATCAATTTGCCGTGCATCCCGATCCGTCAAGCATTTTAAGGTGGGCCGTATTCAAGCTTCGCAGGAGGGGTAGGATTTGGCAATCAAAGTGAAAAGCCTCATCGGGCGTTGACCCGATGAGGCTTAAAAACTTCTCCGACGGCGGGAGCCGTCCTGATTTACGCCAGAGTCGCTGCCGACCGCGACTTGTTTCCCCAAAAGCGCACTCCGACAAGGCCAAGCAGCATGGCACCCACAATCCACGTGGAGGGCTCAGGCACGCCGGCCAGAGCAAAATTATCGATGGCCAGGCCCGCATTGCCCGTGCTTACATCGCGCACTCGAATGTAGAGATAGGTGCCGGGAGCCCAAGCATTAATGCCAAAGGAGATGTTGTTGCCCCCCATCGCAAACTGGTTCGCGGGAAGATTCCCGTTCAGGGCCGTAGCGGAGCCAGCAGCAGGAGTATTATCTGCCGGACCAAATGCGGTCCACCCACCGCTATCGACAGTGGTCAAAGCTGTCGGTGACAACTTGTACTCAAGATTCAGCTGATCGACGAAGGTTGACGAGCGCCACTGCTCAGCCGTCAATGTCAAAGTCATATTTGTATAGCCCTGAGATGTCCCGTTGAGCACTTCAAGGGCATAGTATTGCTCGCTGGCTCCAGTCAGCGATCCCAAGGCACGGTCAACTGCCGCCGTCGTCCCGTAGTTATAATAGCCCGCAGTCGCACTGCTACCATCACTGGTGGTTTGAGTGGTCGTCGCATTCACCGCCCCGCCAGTCACCTGCTGAACCCATCCGGTACCGCCCGTCGCAGCCGCTCCCGTCGACGTCCATGTGCCAGCCGTCAGGGAAGCCAGCGAGGAACTGCCTCCCGTACCAAGACTATCAAACGTCTGCGTAATCGTGCCGGCATGGTAGACCAAGGCCCCGCCTACACCGATATCCGCGTAGGTGCTGGGCACGATTGCGAGCAACAGAAGAGCTCCAACCGAGCAGTGAATTTGCAAAATTGATTTAACCATAATTTGAGACGCGTTGATTTTGTATTGCTTAGGGATGAACTTGTATTCCTGACGTTTCAGATTCCAACTCCGCGTTTCTACTCAGGGGCTCCAGAGCGCGCAAGATCTTTTTCAGAAAATTTTTGCAGAAGCTCTCTTTCTTCCGGAAGCAGCGGGGAGGAGAGAAGGCTCTGCCTGACACGGGCCGCCTCATCCAGACGGTGGTTCGCAGCAAGCGTTGCTACGTAAACCGCTCTTACCGACGTAGTTGCACGAGTCCATTCGAATTCAACGCCTTCGAAGCAACCAATGGCCGCCTCAAAGTTTCCGGTGCGCAGATTGGCGAGGGCAAGTGTCGCCCGAATCGTCACCCATTCCGAATGCTGGTTGAACAGATTTGAGGCGATCTGGAGATTTTTCCCGATATTTTTCTCGGCGAGCAATTGGTAGTAGGCGATGTCATTTTGCAGCGTAAAGTCACCGCCGACATCTTGTTGAAACTGTTCGAGTTCCTTTGAGATCGTCTCGGTCTGTCCGGCCCGATAGGCGATGCGCAGCCTTGCATCCAGGCAAAGGCGTCGATATGCGGGATATTTCGACAGCAGATCAAGCGCCTGGAGCGCGAGAGCGGGGTGGTTCGCAGACTCGAACTTCGCCACCAGCAGCAAAAGGGCATCCGGGATGTCTTTGGAAGCCTCGACGGCCGAGGTCGCTTCCTTTTGCGCCGGGTCGCCTCCGGAGCTTCGCTGGGCGGCCTGCCAGCGGAAGAAATGTCTCAGATAC
>Ga0105237_10000710_pt1 | contig 46041 bp, 39 predicted proteins | sample KBSC24metaG_FD_81520 | JGI IMG/M metagenome (GOLD analysis project Ga0105237, IMG submission 81520) | Corn rhizosphere microbial communities from Kellogg Biological Station, Michigan, USA - KBS C2-4 metaG | ecosystem: Host-associated > Plants > Roots > Rhizosphere > Soil | place: Michigan, USA...
CCTTCTTTTACATAATGCAGCATCAGCAAAAGCGAATGCTGCACCAGCGGCAGCCCGGCGTGAGCCCGTTCATAGGGTCCTTCTTTTTCCTCCCGGGTATGCGGGGCATGGTCCGTTGCGATCAGGTCGAGTCTGTCTTCCAGTAAGGCGCTCCACAACGCCTCCCTATTATTGGGGGCCTTGATGGCAGGATTACATTTGATCCTGTTGCCAAGCCTCGAATAGTCATCGCTCGTGAAATGCAGGTGATGCACACAGACCTCCGCCGTGATCCGCTTTTCTTCCAGCGGCAGCAGATTACCCAGCAACTGCATCTCTTTTTGGGTGGAAAGATGAAAGATATGCAGCCGGCTATTGTGTTTTTGAGCGAATTGAATGGCGGTAAGAGACGATTCAAAACAGGCTTCTGCATCCCGGATCAGCGGATGGTCTGCTGCCACCAGCTCCCGACCTTCCGCGAGCAGCCGCTCTCTGTTCTGCCGGATGATCTTTTCATCTTCGCAATGTGTGGCGATCAGTACCTCACTTTCCCGGAACAGCCGGTCCAGCGTCAGATAATTGTCGACCAGCAGATTCCCTGTTGAACTTCCCATGAAAATTTTTATACCACAGATATCCCGCTTTTTGTCATTGGTCCGAAGGGCTTCGTCCGCATTGTCATTCGAAGTGCCCATATAAAAGGAATAGTTGGCCAGCGAACTCTGGGACCCGATTGTATATTTCTGTTCCAGCAGATCCTGGGTGAACACGGGCGGCAGGGTATTGGGCATCTCCATGAATGAAGTAACGCCGCCGGCTATGGCCGCTTTGGCTTCCGTATAGATGGTAGCCTTATGGGTTAGTCCAGGCTCACGGAAATGCACCTGGTCGTCAATAGCGCCGGGCAATAAATGTTTTCCTTCACCGTTGATCTCCGTGACAGCGAAGCCCGGTTGAATGGCCGTCCCCATTTTTTCGATCCGACCATTTTTGACTAGTAAATCTGCCGTACTAATCTTACCTTCGTTGACTATGGAGATATTCTTGATCAAGTAATTACGCATAAAAAAATTAGATCGTCCCTTATTTGATAAACATTATGACGCAATTTATTAAAACCCTTCTAAGACACCGGATAATTTTAAGAATTGCTAACTCTCACGCGCTGCTCACCGCTCCCCGCGGTTTATTCGCTACTTTCCGCGCACTGCTTACCGCTCCCCGCGCCTTGTTCCTGGTCATTGCGCTCCTACTCGCCTCCCTGGCGCCCCGTACCGCTTTCGCCCAATCTAGTTTCCTGCCCCAGGATTCCAAGTTCGATCACTTCCTGGATAGAATGGAGATCCTGTTGCAGACAGACCCCGATCTGAATATCAGTACGGCAAAACCTATCAGCCGACGGCTTGCCGTCCGGGTGGCGGAAATGGCCGACTCCTTACATAAATTCTATCCTTACGACGACTTTTACCATCTGTCTGCCGTCGACAGACAAACCTTATCCTCCCTCCTGATGAATAATGTGGAGTGGGTGAGGGAAAATACCGACAGTTTTCGCAGCAAAAAGCCGTGGTGGAATACTTTTTACAAAGACAAGGCTAATTTCTATGAGGTCAATGAAAAAGATTTTTTTCTGGCCGTCAATCCCGCCATCCAACAAACCCAGTCCTATGAGACGGGCAATAAAGCACGCGTTTTCCTGAATTCAAAGGGACTTACCCTTCGTGGGATGATTGGACAGAAATTGGGTTTCTCCGCCTATCTCACCGACAACCAGGAAAGAGGGCCTTCTTTTTTCCAGCAGCGGGCCGAGCAATTCGACGCTGTCCCCGGGGCCGGTTATTACAAACATTTTGGCACCACTGGCTTTGACTATTTTGACAACCGTGCATCCATTTATTTCAATGCCTGGAAATACATCGATTTTCAGTTTGGCTATGATAAAAATTTCATTGGCAATGGCTATCGAAGCCTTTTCCTCAGCGATTACAGCGCTCCCTATCTCTTCCTGAAATTCAATGCCCGGATATGGAAATTGAATTACCAGACGATCTATATGGAGCTCGTCAACCAGCATAGCACGGTTGCCGTCCAGGGCAGAGACTACCAGTATCCCAAAAAATACGCCGTTGTTCACCACCTCAACGTCAACGCTACTCCCTGGCTGAATCTGGGCCTGTACGAAAATGTGGTCTTCAGCCGGGCCGATCATTATGACTTCTCCTATCTCAACCCCGTCATCTTTCTCGTCTCCGCCCAGCAGCAGAATGGTAGCCCGGACAAGACGACCGTCGGGCTGGACTTTAAAGCCAATGTCGGTCACGCCACCCAGGTCTACGGCCAACTGCTGATCAATGAGTTTATCCTGCACCAGATATTGCATTATGGAGAAGGCAACTGGGCCAACAAACAGGGCTTGCAGTTAGGAATAAAATATATCGACGCTTTCGAAGTAAAAAATCTCGATCTGCAGTTCGAGACCAATCTCGTCCGCCCATTCACCTATGCGCATAACGATACCGTATCCAACTACAGTCACTATAATCAGCCCCTGGCCCATCCGCTTGGCGCCAATTTTTATGAATACATTGCCATTGCCCGTTATCAACCGGCTTATAAGTGGCAGCTGGAGGCAAAAGTCATTTACTACAAACAGGGACTTGACTCTGCCGGGGTCAACTTCGGCAGCAATATCTTCGAAAACTATACCACCCGTCCCCGGGAATATGGTTTCAGCATTGGCTCCGGAATGCCCGCCAAATGCCTGAACCTCTCCGGTCTGGTATCTTATCAATGGAAGGAAAATCTTTTCCTCGAACTATCTGCGATGTATAGACATTTTTCTGTTAATGATCCCACCAATACCTATCGCTCTTCCAATTCCACCACTTTTACTGCGGGCGTGCGTATTAATATGTTCAGGAGACAGTATGATTATTAAATAGAACTATCTTCCTCAGGTTTCATTCCCTACTTCAAGGGGTGCTTCGCCACGCGCCCAAATCTTTACATTACTAGTATATAAAGTTATATATTAGTAATGTAAACTATAAAAATAGTTGCGCAATCAACTATATATGAAGTCCTTGACTCATAGCCGACCGCTCCCCTCACATCGCCAGCAGCACCGCAATATAATGCGACATAGCAGCCGCCAGCACGAATGCATGCCATACGGCATGCGTATACAGATACCGGTCCCACAAATAAAAAAAGACCCCTACCGAATATAGCCCCGCGCCGATAATGACGAAGGTGAGCACCGGGCCTGGCAATGGATCAAAGAATTTTCGGCCGCCCACCACCATGATCCAGCCCATCGCCAGGTAGATCAGCGTAGAAACGATCTCATACCTGCCCGTAAACCGCATCTTAAAAAATACCCCGGCCACCGTAAGCCCCCAAAGAATGGCCAGCAGGGTCATGCCAAAGGAATTGTGGAGATATACCAGCAGGAAGGGAGTGTAGGTGCCGGCGATAAAAAAGAAAATGCTGATATGATCGAACTTCTTTAAGATCTTCTTCCAACGGGCATCTTTTGCCAGATGGTACATCGTGCTGGCGCTAAATGCCAGCAAAAAGCAAAAACCGTAAACACAGGCCCCGATGATACCCTGCATATTGCCATTGAAAGCGGCAATATGCAACAACAACGGAATGCCTGCCAGACCAAACAGCACGCCGGCTGCATGCGTAAGGCCATTGACGATCTCCTGGCGACGGTTGTAGCTTTCCATACCTGTATAACCCTTCTACCGCTGCTCTGGTTGAAAGATTATACACTTTTCTACCGCTAGCCTTCAAAGATCAGCGAAAAAACGATCATCCGGGATTTGATCTTGTCGATCACGTTTGAATACTGCAGATTCGGATCACGGCTGTGGATATTTTTGATCCCCTCGCTGAACTTCAGTTCCGGAGACAAAATGAAGACAGGGAAATAGAACTGAAAACCCACCCCGGCTTCGATACTCATATCAGAAGGAGATAGTTTTACCAGGTTCTCCGCTTTGCGGGCCGAAGAGTTAGAGGCCAGGTCATAACGGTAATTGATCCCGCCAAGCATGTACACTCTGAAATTGTTGATACGGTCGGACAAGAATTTCACTTGCGCCGGAAAACCTAATAAAAGGGATTGTATCTGTTTTGTCGCAACCGGCTGCTCACCCGCGGGTGGATTGGTGACGTGATAAGAGATGTTGTTGTTGGCAAACATAAACTCCGGAAATGCGAACCGGAACTCCAGGTGCTCTGCAAGACGAAACGTGAACATCCCCGATACTCCAAAACCTCCTGAATTCACCGGGTTTACATAGAGAATACTGTCGCTTTGCAAAAATTTCGGATGAGCGTTCACCTGCAAATGGGAATTGAGATACATAAACCCAATACCAATATAATATCTTTTGCTGTCATGGTCCGGCAGATTGAGATAATCCCTCAACTGGGCGGAAGCCTCTTTCCCTGTCAGCAAAACACCGCAAAACACGATAGTGAAAAAAATACCCCTTCTTTTGTTAAACCCAAGTAGTTTCATATACGCTGATTACATTTCCTTGGCCGCCATCTACCCTGGACAGCGACCTTATTTTTGCTGACTTTCAATCTCTTATGGAAATTTAGCCGGCTTTTACAACGAGTTACGGGTAAATAGTATCTATAGGCTTGACTTGGGGTGTAAAAATAACGGCAAAAGGGAAAAATAATTGCAACGCGCGGGGCTTTATAACAGTAATTTGGCAAAAGATGCCCTCGCGTTATCCCATCTTTTCTCCGATATATAACGAACAGATTCCCAGGCTCAAACGACGAAGCCGGGGATTGCTGTACCCGCAGGTCTGCAATATCCGGAGAAAGCTCTCCCCTTCAGGGAAGGCTTTTACCGAGTCATTCAGGTATTGATAAGCTTCCCGGTTGCTGGATACCATTTTACCCACATTGGGCGCTATCAGACGCAGATATAAGTCGTATACCTGGCGGACACCAGGTGTCTTTGGTTGTGAAAACTCCAGTATCACCAGCCTTCCTCCGGGTTTCAATACCCGTAACATTTCCTGTAATCCTTTCTCCAGGTGCTCGAAATTTCGGACCCCAAAGGCGACGGTAGCCGCATCAAAATGATTGTCAGGGAAATGAATGGCTTCACTGTCATCAGTTTGTAGGGTGATCTTATCCGCCAGCCGGAGACGGTTTATCTTTTGCCGGCCTATCTCCAGCATACCCGTCGAAATATCGATACCGGTGATGTGCGAAGCCGGCAGATAACGCGCCATCATAAGGGCCATGTCCGCTGTTCCTGTGGCTACGTCCAATATCGTTTTTTCGGCATCGACCGACCCGATTCCCCGGCTTGCGGCATTCCCCACCGTACCCCCCACGTCTCCGCGCAGCCCGATTAACTCCCGGATAGCGCGCCGGCGCCAGTAAATATCGATGCCCCCCGACAGAAAACGGTTCACGAAATCATAGCGGAATGCTATCTTATCGAACATTTGTGCCACCTGCTGCTTTTTGCTCAGCTCCGAATCCTTGAACGGAACGATCCTATCGTGCGAATAATTAGCCATAGCAGGGGCAAAGGTACGCCAGTCCCTTTAAAAAGCTCCCGGATATACACTATTTCCTGTGGGAGGCGTATCTTACGCCCTTATACAGTAGTATGGATATCCTTTCCTCCCTTTATGTGGTTAGCAGCCCGGATTATACAAAATGCCCGTCACCGGACCGCCCGGAATATGCATTCATCGGCCGGAGCAATGTCGGCAAATCCTCACTGATCAATATGCTTTGCAACAATGATAAACTGGCCAAAACTTCCGGCACACCGGGCAAAACACAGTTGATCAATCATTTCAGCATCAATGACGAATGGTACATCGTCGATCTTCCCGGTTATGGCTTTGCAAAAGTCTCCCAGAGCCAGCGGAAAAAATGGGAAAAGATGATTGAAGATTATCTCCGTAAAAGAGAAAACCTCGTCAATGTATTTATTCTCATCGACAGCCGTCATTCCCCACAAAAGCTCGATCTGGAATTTGTCAATAAACTGGGCAGCTGGCAGGTTCCCTTTTGCCTGATATTCACCAAGGCAGATAAGGAGAATCAGCGTATTGTCGCCGCCAACGTAAAAGCCTTCCTGGAAAAAATGCGCCAAACCTGGCAATTCCTGCCCCAACATTTTGTTACCAGCGCGATAAAGAAAATGGGTCGGGACAAGATACTCAAGCTGATAGAAGAAATGAACGGAGAATTTGAGAACCACGCCGGAGACCGGCAACTTTAGGGGAGACAAACCCTTGGACCGTGCTTATCACGGTCTTGACACCAGTAGCGGGCGCTACGGTCAGGGCAGCGGACTAGTTCACCACCTTGTTCGCACAGCTACTGCTGGCAAACGCTTCGGGCTTGGCCTTGAAGGCGAAACCCATACCGAGGATGTAACCCATCGCTTCCTTCAATGCATCATTGCTTTTGAAATGCGGATTGGTATTAATGTCTGCATGGACTTCCATGTCGACATTATACTTGCTGAAAAGATTGCACAGCTCATAGGCAATCTCGATGCTTTTTGCTACTTCCACCAGCATACGTTCTTTGATCGTATACTGATGCCGGGTCTTTTCATTATGAATGAACATGAACCCGCCATGCCCTTCACGTAAAAAGACAATTACCGTAGCAAATTCCGTTTCCAAACCTTTTACCTGGGAGTCTGTGCCGATACATACTTTCAGCCGGTAGCCTTTCTCCGTCTCCCGACGGATTGCATTTTCAACGGCTTCAATGATGGGTAGATCGATGAGATCGCCATTAAATTTTCGCCATAGCATATTACAAAGGATTTTTCGAATTTACCGAAAAACCCTTTATTTACAAAATCAGGGAATCGTTAACGTCTTATCAAGAAGCTATTGGCTGCCCTTTTGTTTCGAATACCCCTTTCCACAACAATGCCGCTGCAATCGCCCCCACCAGGGGAGCAAGAATGAAAAGCCACAATTGCTGCAGCGCTTTTCCCCCTGCAAAAAGGGCAGGACCAAAACTTCTGGCCGGGTTCACTGAGGTGCCCGTGATAGGAATAGCCACAAGATGAATAAGTACCAGCGTTAGCCCTATCGCCAATCCCGCCATATGGCTGTCTCCCAGGCGCGACGTAACTGCGAAGATCACAAATAGAAAAAGGAGGGTCAACACTGCTTCTGCCGCGAAGGCTGAGATAGTACTATAATTCCCCAGATATCCCGGCCCCCAGCCATTGGAGCCCAGCGCCCATTCACCCATAGCGAAATCCGGTCCTCCTTTCTGAAAAGCATAAAGGATGGCTGCACCCAGGATGGCGCCCGCCAGCTGGGCAACAATATAACCGACCGTGTCCTTTGCGCTGATCTTTCCTGCAACCAGCATCGCCACCGTAATGGCAGGATTGATATGACACCCTGAAATACCACCGATGGCGTAACACATAACCACCACTGCCAGTCCAAAAGCCAGCGCAATACCCAGGACGCCGATACCGGCTGGCGCACCCGCCAGCACCGTTTCCGGAATGGTTTTACCGGAAACTACGGCTGCGCCACAGCCAAATAAGACAAGAGAGAATGTTCCAATCCCTTCCGCGAGGTATTTTTTCATATGATAACAATTTTATATGTTAATTCGCCTGGCCGGACCGCTTCCTGCGGCAATACGCCTAAAACTGTCCGGTGCTCAGCAGCACCAGCGTACAGGCTTCCAGAGGCTCAATGCCATGCGCCTGTGCCAGCTTTTCCAACTCAGGATTCTCGGCACCGGGATTGAAGATAATGCGTTTGGGATGTAAGGAAAGGATATAATCGTAGTATTCTTTCTGAATGCCCGGGTTGAGGTATAACGTCACGGTGTCTACCCCGGGAAAGTCAACTTTTTCTGTCTCAATGTCCACATCCCCCAGCCGGACGCGCTTCCGGCCGATAGCCACCACCGGATGCCCCTTGCCACGCAGTCTGTTCACTGCCAGGTAACTATACCGTTGCGGGTTATCGGAAGCTCCGATCACAAGGGTCTTTTTGCTTTCTGCAGACATCGTATATACAATCTACAAATTCCCCTGGCATCTTGTTTGGATCATTTAGAATAAATGATATTTTCTACGCGGCAACTTTCTGACAATTGCTCTCAGTGCTGCATCCACCTGCGAGTACTTGAAAGAAAACCCTGTCTCAAGCAGTTTCGTCGGTACTACCCACCGGCTCTTCAGAACCAGCTCTGTCTCCGTACCAATGAGCATCGCTCCTATTTTCAGCAACCAGGCCGGGGTGGGCAGTCCTAACCGGTGGCCGGTAAGCCTCCGTAAAGCAGACATGAAATACGCATTGGCAACAGGTCCCGGCGCCGCTACATTATACGCCCCCTCCAGTTCCGGATGATCCAGGAACCATTCGGCGGCACGACCCACATCCTCTATATGCACCCAGCTGTACATCTGTCTTCCGCTGCCCTGTCTTCCACCCAAGCCCAGTTTTAACAGACGGAGATAGGGTACGATAACTCCTCCTTCCCCAAGAGTGATCGCTATGCGCAGGGCTATCTTCCGGGTGAAAGGCGTCCGCTGTTCTTCAAAGGTCTTTTCCCACTGTTTGCAAACGAGCACAGAGAAATCGCTTTCGTATTCCCCCGTGTATTCATCCTGTGGCCGGTCCTGCGCATACCGGTATATCGTGGCGCTGGCCGCATTGATCCACAGCTTCGGCGGAACGGTGGCCTCGCGGATCGCCTGCCCGATAGCCTGCGTAGCATGTATACGGCTGTCGACTATTTCCTGTTTGTTTTCACGCGTATACCGGCAATTGACGCTACGCCCGGCCAGATTGATCACCAGATCCGCACCTTCCAGTTCATTAGCCCAGTGTTTTTCTACGAAACGCCCATCCCAATGCCAATACGTAATATGGTAGCCGTCGGCTGCCGAAAGCAGTTTATGACTATAAGAATTGTTGTGCGCACCGGCCGAACGCCGGCTGAGAATAACCACCTGGTTATCTTTTCCCCAGCGGGCGGCCAGCGCCTGACCGATAAAACCTGTGCCGCCCGCCAGAATGATCTTCTTGTTTTTCATTGTTTTCTTGTTAAGTGCCTTACTTAATAGATGCCTTCTGATTTGCCGGGAAGAACATACCGGTGCGTCTCCGCCTTTTTCTCCAGCAAAGCCCTTTTACGCAGTTTGAAAAAGACGAACATGTTGAAGAAATGCATCCCGCCCAGGATGAGAATGATGGCACCCAGCTTGAGACTCAGCTCCTCCACCAATATGCGCACGCTTGCAATGTCGTATTCGATGCGAAGCGTATAGACGGCATAACCGATATTCACAAGATAAAAACCCACCAGTAACAGATTGTTGACAGCCCTGGCCAGTTCCTCATTCCCGTGAAAGATGTCGATGAGAAAGACTTTACCATTCCTGAACAATGTGCGGGCCACCCAGATAGTAAGGATTACTGTTAGCACTAAGTAAACGCTGTAGCAGATTAAAATGTAAGACATAGTTTTGTGTTTTATGTTATTGAACTTTCAGAAAATATTGAAATATAACGGCCAAATAAAAGGGCTAAAAGCCCCCTGCATACCCTGCCCCGCCCGAAACCTCCGCCCCACCCAAACCCTGGCACCCGTTTAATGTTTCGCCCCGAACAACTTCATCACACTGCTCAAAAACCAATGCTCATCCGCCTTGATCATCGTATCCAAAGTCTTGTCAGCCTGTTCGCTGAACTTCCGTATATTCTGTATGGTATCCGTAAACGTTTTCACTGCCCTGTCCCGTTTGTCCCCTTCTACCTCGCTCAATTCCTTTAATACCGGTATCATCAGATCTAATTCTCTTTTTTTCCTTTCTTTCACGATCTGTCGCGCCACTTTCCAGATATCCTTCTCGGCAGTAAAAAACTCCTTCCGCTCACCCGGCACGATCACCTTCTGCACCAAACCCCAGTCGATCAATTCCCGCAGATTCATATTCGCGTTCCCCCGGCTGATAGTCAACTCTTCCATAACCTCATCGGCGCTCAGATGATCAGGACTCACCAACAACAACGCATGTATCTGCGCCATCGTCCGGTTGATCCCCCAGTTCGTGCCAAACCGCCCCCAGTTAGCAATAAATTGCGCCTTCGCTTCCGCCAGTTGCATAGCTCCCTTTATTTATGTTCAACACATCAAAGATAATCATGTTTTCTGAATTTTCAGAAAAAATTGAAAGTTTATTTGGGAAGGCCTAATACTTAGGACAAGTATACTGTTTATCTTCCTTCTGCGAAAACCCTTTCCCCTTACCCGGCCGGATCACCAGCGCCAGATAGAATCCCCCGTTTTGCGCATGTGTCTTTGTAAACACCGTACCGAGATTATGTACGCCCAGCAGCAACGGGCCTAATTTTCCGGCGGCGCCCAGCCACACCTTTCCATCTGTCGTCATCGTCAGCGGCAGATAGACGCCCAGCCTTCGGGTTTCCCACCGCGGAGTCACTGCCAACAGCGTCATTTCTTTGGTGAACAATCGTTTTCCACTGTTTGACCCGCCCAGGTTCAACGTCAGATCTGCATTCAGCGAAAAATTATTTTGCAACGGCCGGTCGACATTGATGACCAGTCTCGCTGGATTCCATACGGTGAATATCCCGTGTAAGGTCCTGATATTGTTGACTATCGTCGCCAGACTGTCATTGAATTGCGCCAGGCTGCCGGTATTATCGAACTTCGCATTCAGGTCGGCATCCGAAACACTTGATTTAGGACTGCTGGCTGCCCTGCTTTGCGTCCCATAGTTATACCTGTTTGCACCAAGATCTAAAAGACTTACCCCTATTTTCCACTCATAATCGTAATAGTCATCACCCTCGCCATAAATAGGCACGGTCTGTGACTTCACGAGGTACTCGACACCCAGGTCCACCGCCGCGCCGGGACGCGTATGCCCCAAAAAATTTTTCAGATTCGTACCTGTGCTTTGATTATCATGCCATTGGTCGTAATTGGCGGAATAGCCGTATTCGGCACTTCCCGCAGCCATATGATAAATGGTCAGGCTATCCAGCGCCGAACGGTTGACCGCACCATTGGACATATGGACATAAGCACCCGAAATACCGCGCATGAGCCTCAGCGTTACACCCGCGTTCAGCCTTCCGTAGGAATCGTCCCATACCGTTTTACTATAGGTGCCATATAACTCCACCCAGCTGCTGCTCACCATATTGGCCTTATACACCGTACCCTCGTTGATATTGAAGAAGTCGTTCATGTTTTTCAACGTATCGTTGTAATTGGTCGTTCCCGTCCTTACCGACCCATAGCCCCGGATATTGGCGCCGAATGAAATGCCCTGTTTACGCCCCAGCGATATACGTACATTCAGCAAGTGCACATTGTAATTGAACGAGGCAAAACGCTTGAAGTTGCCACCGGTCCATTTATACCCGATGGTGTCCGGATGAGACAGATAAGAATAATTATTGAAGATTACTGCATTGGTGCTATTCTTTATCTGCGTGGAAAATAAAGTAATGTCCCATGGATAGGGTGTGCTTAGAATAGAGGCAGGGTTATTCGCTACTCCCATCGAACCCGCAAACGGAGATCCCTGTATAGCATGATAGTCCTGCGCCTTGCTTCCCATCCAACATACCAATCCCAGTAATATCCCGGTTAAGCCCTTTCGCATCCGTTATTATTTTTTAGCAAAAACTGAATTCATTTGACAGTCAAAAGATTTGGTGGGCTTTTCGGCGGAATATAGGGTAGGGTAGTGAACAGGACCCTGGACCATCCCGGTCTGTTAAAAAGGCTGACCGTGTGTTTGCCTGATTAAAAACGAAACCAGCTTCGGGAAAGGCTTCAACGAAGATAATAAAAGATTGGTACGCCACTCACTGCCAAACCAGCGCTGTAATGCTCTTCCCATCCACAACCGTCTGCCGAATTGTCTGTTCCATTGGTCCGAATACTCCTGTTCCAGCTCATATCTCGCCCATTGCCCCTGCAGAAAGGTATTTATACACTGGAAAGCGATCTTGCTACCATGTAAGGCCATACTCATCCCATTACCGGACAAGGGCGGGACCATTCCGGCAGCATCCCCTATGAATAAAATATGTCCCTCCACCTGCGTTCTCTTTTCAAAGCTGATCTGGGATATCGTTACCGGCTCTTCGAACAACGACTTCATCGAAGAAAACAGTTGCTCAAGATGTGGATTCTGCCGCAATATTTTTCTTTCCATTTCCGGGATGGAATTGCCGCTGACCCGCAGGTTTTCCGCCGTTGTCATATAACAAAGACAACACTTGTCATCCTCGATGCGGGAAACACCGCAGTAACCGTTTTTAAAATTATGCAACCCAATGAGATCAGCCGGGAATTCTCCGGTGACATGGTATTTTACGCCCACATAGTTATTCAATCGTGTCGACCTTTTCCTGGTGAAAGTACGTTTCCACCGTACGTCCAGGTTGCTTCGCTTGCCAAAAGTTCCGCAGGCGACGGTCGAATAAAAGGTCCCCGCGCTGGTCTGAACGACAAACCGGGTCTTTTCAAAGACCATATCTATCACTTTTACCGACTCATAAACGTCTACTCCGGCCGACCGGGCAATATCCGCCAGCGCAGCGTCTATCTTATATCTGCTGATGCCAAAACCGCCCAGAGGCAATTCATGCTCCAGGGATTGCCCGTTTGGAGCGGACAGTAACAACCTGTGGATGATCGGAAGGTTCCAATCGCTCAGGGGAAGCCCCAGCTCTTCCAGGAAATTCCAGCTTTCCAAAGAGATATATTCTCCACATACCTTATGATAGGGATATTTTTCTTTTTCAAACAGGGCTACGCGATAGCCGGCCCTTACTACCTGGATAGAAAGCGCCAAACCTGCCAGTCCCCCGCCTGTTATGATGACGTCGTACATAAGATAAGTTATTTCACACCCTCCACCAACCATCGGAACGCCCACTTCCATTGCAAAGAATAATTTGGTATCCCTGCCGCCTGCAACAGTTTCTCCCATTCTCTCCGGCTAAATCCCCGTAATACGGATAACGGTGCGTCATTCTTGACCAGATAGCTCTGCGAAAACCATTTTGTCAGCAACCCGATGGACCACCAGGCCAGGGGATGACGCTGCAGGTCATTGATAAACCATCCCCCCCCTGTTTGTTCCTGCATCCACTGCAGCATATCCACCAATTGTTCATCGGTGAAATGATGACAAAACAAAGAAGAAAAAAGGACATCCGGCTTTTTATCGGAAAATGTCACTTTCCGGTAGTCCGAATGTATCCAGGTGGCATTCCCTTCCTGCCATCTTTCGCTCGCCACCTTTATGCAATGTTCGTTTATGTCGATGCCGGTGACTTCCACTTCAAACCCGCGTTTCCGGCACCACCGGCTCAATACCCGCAGATTGTCTCCGCCGCCACATCCAATCTCGCAAATCCTTATCCGCCGCGCCGCATCCGAACGCGCCGCATCCAATTGGTCACTTCCCCCCGGCGCATTTATGCCGATGAGGTCCCTGAGACCCCGTATGCTGATCGCATGCCCGCCCAACCAGGTATTGATGATATCCAGCTCCCGCATATTCCGTTCAATATCCGCAAAGGGAATATCGTCCCGGTCCAGCAGCTCCTTTTCATAACTTCGTTGTGAAAAATCGGGTTTGCCAGCCATATATGTTTACGTTAGTTCGTTTCCCCGATAAAAGTTTCCATGGTCAGCCCGGGACCGAACGCCGCCCCGAATATACAATTTGGCCGTGTATAGTCCATCGTATCTAATATGCGCTTCAGGACGAATAAAATAGTAGGGGAGGACATATTTCCAAACTCACTCAGCACAGCATAACTGGCGTCGAGATCATTATCAGTAAAGGAAAGACTTTTATAAATGGCGTCCAGTATTTTTTTCCCACCGGGGTGCACACACCAATGACTCACTTCCTCCCGCAGTTTCCCATTCTTTTTCAAGGCATTCCCGACCAGACCAGCAAAATCAGCCTCGATAAGGTCGGTGACATAGTTGGTCAGCGTCATCCGGAAGCCGGTAGTGGAGATATCCCAGGTCATTTCCTTTTTTCCCTCCGGCACGATCTCCGAATAAAATTGGGTCAACCGCAACCCTTTCCCCGCATATTCATCCGGAACCACCAGCGCAGCCGCCGCGCCATCCGCAAACAGCAGACTGGACAACATATTGTCTACAGTAGGCTCCTGCTGGAAATGAAGCGTACATAGTTCAGTGCAGACGATGAGCACTTTTGCCCCCGGCGAGGTCCGGGCCAGCGCATCCGCCAGCTTCAGGCCATGGACAGCCGCATAACATCCCATAAAGTTCACCGAAGTCCGGAATACTGTCTGAGACAGTTGCAGGGCTTCCACCAATTCCAGGTCAAGCCCAGGAGCGCTCATACCCGTACAGCTCACCGTGATCAGATGGGTTATCTCTTTCGGATGGATGCCCACCCCCTCCAGACAATGTCTGATAGCCCGCATCGAAAGAGGTTTGGCATGCTGCCGGTATAATTGCATCCTTGACTCCAAAGATGGAAAAGGCTCCAGGTTCTCGGTCGGAGGATAAAATTCCCATTCCCCGATAGGACGGGAATAATCAGGAATAACAGACCACCGGGTTTGGATGCCGCTTTGCCGGTAAAGAAATTTTAACTTTCTGCTGTTCTCTTTGTCGAGGGAATAGATACGCTGCATAAAGGGCAGAATATTTTCCTGTCGGTGCAAATGCGGAGGAACAGCCGTTCCTATAGAAATGATCTTACTCAATATGAGGCGGTTGATATATATATACGTATTCCACAGTCGCAAAGATGGGACCACACCGCCCGCCCGCATCCGGCTCCCGGACTGATCCCCCGGCTATCGTCATCATCACTGCGACCCTGACCCCAGCCGGAACGCCCCTCACAACCCCATCAGCAACACGGCAATAAACCCTGCATTGGTACATATCGATGCGATCAGGTTCATCCGCATCGTATTGGAAAAACTGGCCTGCGCAGGATCCTGCCATACTTTGACAGCCCAGATAAAAAAATAAACGATTACAGGAAGCATACAGGTTGCCAGCACCTGAAATTCTCTTATCTGCAAGGTAAGAAGGAAATAATGCGCCAGCAGCAGGAACGCGACGCCATAAACCAGACCGGTAAAAATAAAACTGCCCCGGTACCCCAGTAACAGGCTCAAGGTCCGCACCCCATCCTGCCTGTCCGCCTCGTGCTGATATATCTGGGTCAGCGGATAAAAGCCTCCCAGCAGCAACGAACAGGCCACCATCGCCTCCACAGGCGCCTGCAGACTCTCTGGCAAGGCGGAGGCCGTGTGGCTGCCGTGGTACACCAGGAAGAAGATCAGGGCTCCCTGACAGGTTATCACGGTAAAATAACCGGTAAAAGGATATTTTTTAAGCCGGACCCCCCGATAACTATAGGCACGGGATGCCAGGATATATACAGCCAGCCCCGCCACAAAATACCAGCTGATAAAAAAGCCCAGCAACAGCGCCGTTATATCCATCCCCAACGTCACCCAAAAGAGTTGCCTTGTCGGCTGCAATGGATTCTTAAGCCCTCCAATGGGGCTCGTGTCCCTATCCATCAGACTATTATAACCATTACTGGCAGGATAGACCAAAAAGTGCAAGAGGAAAAATATCAGCAGCGCCCGTCCCCAGCTCCTATGATCCGCTACCTGGCCCAGCGCAAACCAATATACCGGCATCAGAAAAAAGGAAAATGGGAGTCGCAGCAGCTGTATAGTCGAGGCTTCCAGTTTCTTCATGTCACAGCAGGTTTATAACGTAACAGCATCTGTTCATAGAGCAGCGTAAACCATACGACAATTCCCATCACGGCCTTTATACTATACGGCCGTACAAATTCATTCCTCACAACGGATGGAACCAGGTCTGACACGGACATAGATATCAGGAAAAAAGAAAGGATCAGCCATAGCCGGTTCAGCGGCGTGGGACGCTGCGAAAAATACCAGATGCCAATACCGCCCGTGACGATGACAAAAGTGGGCGATTCCGCCTTATGATTGAATATGACCATCCAGATCAACACCGAAGCGAGGTATAGCAACCGGAACGAATACTCCTTATACCGGCTGACATGTACAAGGGGCAGCAGAAAAAGAACCAGCCCCACCAACGTCACCCCATTCTTGTATTGCGTCAGGTTAAACCAGCTTTCCAAAATTCCCATCAATGATACGCCTATTGACGCCGACCGGTCATTTAACAAAAGATTAAGCCAGCTATGATATAGAAAACCTAATTGATGCGCATTGACGGCCACGAGCGGCACCAACGCAAACAGGATCATCCAGAACAAGGACCAGCCTGCCAGCCGCAACTTACCAGGGTAAAAAAGATAGAAGATGAAAGCCAATGCGCCGTAGATTTTTATATAGAACGAGAAAACAATGCAAAGGGTTGACAGGGCATATTTCGATCGTTCCACCAATGCAAAGGCCAGCACGATCAATCCCGCCATCAGTCCATTGCTTTGTGTGTTCTGAATGGAAAGAAGCATTTCCAGCAGCGAGAACAGTAATATCCAGCTCTTTTTCTCATCGTCGAGACCGGGTAACATACGCACCCCTGCAAAAAGACAGAGCGAATTGATGAGATTCCACAACAACAGACCGACGGCATCCGGCATCCAGGATAATGCCCCAAAACAAAGGGCAAAAGCCGGGCTGTATTTGTATAGATCCCAATGGTCTTCGGGAAACAGCTGGTAGATGTCTTTTCCCTCCAGGAGATGATAGAATGAGAATTTAAAAATGCGATAGTTGTTGTAAGAAATATAAGGATGCCCGCCGGGAACATAAACTTTTAACCCGCCCAGCAGACCCTGGACCGTAGCTATCACGGAGATCAGCACATAGGCGAACAAAACAATGGAAAGATTTTTGGAATGCCAGGTTCGAAGTAAACTCGTTTTGGTGAGATGCATAGTTTATAGCGCTTTCAGTCCTAATTACCATAAGGCGTCATTCCCGCACAGTCGCAGTCTTTTTCGACGGGGGTCTGTAACAAGCCGGCAAAATGTTTATAAAAACCTATCCTGTCCTCCCGGTTCCCTTTTATTTCCGGATCCTGGCTCCTGCACTCAACACCACCATTGATGATATTGATCGTCATGCCAAAACCCGCTTTTCGCCCCAGTTTCTGATCTTCCGCGTCCGGCTGCCATTTTCCGCAGATCACGTCATGACAGGACGGCTTGGGTTTTTGAGTCTTCATCCAGAACCATATAGCGGTCCGGAAGGCCACGACTCCATCATGGCTCACCAGTTCGGGTTTGGCCAGCAAAGGTAAACCCAGTTCGACACCGGCCAGCCCGTAATTATAGGCATAACTCAGCTGCAAGGGTCCCCGGCCATAATAAGATTTGCCCGGCACTGGCTGATACGGGCTGGTGCCTCCCGTATTGTATACGGTACAATGCCCGGTCACGCAGGCCTGTTCCTCCGTATAATAAAGCCCCCAGGCATAAGGCCCGCCTTTTGAGCCGGCGCCGCCATTGGTGGTCTCGTGCGCAGCATGCGCAAAAAAAGCCGCCAGTTCCCGTTTACGGATCACCGGATCACCTTCGCCGGCAAATAAAGGAAAACTGGCAGCAGCTTTTATAAATGCTTCGTAACTATAGAGTGGATGATGATGCGGAAAGAATTGTTCATATTGCTCCTTGGAGAGAAGGGACGGAATATCCGTCCGCTCTGCCCGGTAAGTAGGATTCATCAGCCCTACCGGCAACCATCCCGTAAGCAGCAAGAGGTAAAGTTTCATCCGTTGATTTACCGCTAATCTAGGTAAATTCTGCCAGCTAAACCACTTCTCACCTCCTGCCTTTATCTTTCCCTACCACTTCTCGTCCCCGGCACTCTGATTCACATTAAAGGGGAAATCAATATCGTCTTGCGGTTTGATATCTTTTTTGGGTGCCGGCGCTGACAACATACCGGGATTGGGCCGGCGGTGCGGCTGCTCCGGACGTTTTTTTTCCGGCATCCCGGGTGCTTTTTTCACGGGCGGTTGTTTGGAAACTCCATTCTGCTGTCCTTCTCCGCCATGATCCGCCTGCTGCTCAGGCCGTCTACCCGCATTGCCGGTCGGCTGTCCGCCCTCTGTCTGCTCGGGGCGTTTTACCAGGGCTGGTTTTCCAGCCTGTCCGGCTTGTTCAGGCCGTCTGACATTACCGTTCTGCTGCTCTCCAGCGCTATGGCCGGCTTGTTGTTCATGCCGTCTGCCTCCGTTGCCGTTCTGTTCTCCGGACATGCCCCGCTTGTCTTCCCGTCTTGGAGGACGACCCTGCTGTCCGCCGGAGCTTCTGCGCCGGTCGTTGCCATTCCCATTATTCTGCTGACCGCGGCCCGCATTCCTGCCGGAAGAATGACCTGAACCCGCAGCCATAACAGGAGCGCCGGACACCGAACCATCCATGACATGCGGATGATCTTCCACCACCGGTATCGGCTTAGCGATCAGCTTCTGGATATCCCGGAGATATTCTTTTTCTTCAGCGTCACAGAAGGATAAAGCAATACCGTTGGCTCCTGCTCTACCTGTCCTGCCTATGCGATGGACATAAGTCTCCGGAACATTCGGCAACTCGAAATTGATCACATGGGTCAACTCATCGATATCGATACCCCTTGCGGCGATATCCGTCGCCACCAGGATCCGGGTTTGCCTGCTCTTGAAATTCAACAGCGCACGCTGACGGGCATTCTGCGATTTGTTGCCGTGAATAGCCTCGGCACGGATGCCTGCCCGTAACAATCCTTGCGCTACCTTGTCAGCACCATGTTTCGTACGTGTAAATACCAGCGCCGAAGGGATGGCTGTATTTTTTAAAATATGCAGCAACAAAGACCGTTTGTCTTTCTTTTCGACAAAATATAAAGATTGCTGGATGGTCTCTGCAGTTGAAGAGACCGGCGTGACCTCCACCTTGGCCGGATTGACAAGAATGGTATCCGCCAGCTTCTGTATCTCCGGAGGCATCGTAGCAGAAAAGAACAGCGAATGCCTCTTGGCAGGCAGCTTGGTCAATACTTTCCGGACATCGTGGATAAAACCCATGTCCAGCATCCTGTCCGCTTCATCCAGTACAAAATACCTGATGTCACGAAGACTGATATACCGCTGATCGATAAGATCCAGTAACCGGCCCGGCGTAGCCACCAGGATATCCGTGCCTCTTTGTAAGGCCGCTACCTGCGGCTGCTGCGGGACACCGCCAAAAATTACCAGGTGCTTCATGCCGGTGTATTTGCCATAGGCGGCAAATGAATCGGCTATCTGGATGGCAAGCTCACGGGTAGGAGTAAGTACTAATGCACGGATAGGACGAGGTCCCCCGGTGCGGGTCTCAGCGGTTACCCCCGCGATATCCTCACAAAGAAGCTGCAACAAGGGGAGAGCGAAGGCTGCCGTCTTACCGGTGCCTGTCTGGGCACAGCCCAACAGGTCCTTTCGTTCTAATAAAAGAGGTATAGCCTGTTGTTGTATGGGTGTGGGAGTTGTATACCCCTCATTATCCAATGCCTTTAACAAAGGCTCAATTAGATTGAGATGTTGAAATGACAAAATGATTTCTATTTAATATTGAAAAAAGCCCATCTACTCATCAATATCCTTCGGGCGTTATAACAGAAGGTTGTCACGAAAGTGATTAGAAAGGAATAATTAACGAACGCAAAGGTAGGTAATAACTGATAAATACACAATTTTCTGCAGTCAACCAAGTTTTTTGCTGATAATCAGCAACTTGCGATTTCGCCAAAAAAAAAGGGGAAAAAATTAAAAAAATATGCGGCCTAATTAGGCCGCAATCAAAAAACATCCTATATTTGTTCTCGTTAACGATTTACACTTACAGCCACTGGTTAAGGTTCACAAAATAAGGCAGGATCGTTAGCCGGAACTTACAGGTCACTCCCAGCCTGCAAAAGTAGCCGTCTCGAGTAGCAGGATCAGACCGATTTATCCCGATGTTATCTGAATTAGGCGCCGTCACAGGCATCCCTATAAAGTTTGTATGTTCTAAAGTTTGGTTGGAACAGCAAGGACACAGTTCTTAAAGACCCTCTGTTTCTACAGACGATCTAAAAGGATAAGGTTTAAAGGGCCTCCTCATGTCTATGAGGAGGCTTTTTTTTACACCTTCGCTGGCCCTTGCGATCCGATGATGCGTTTCACTGAAAACTAATGTGAAACTGGCCATCAATCTCATAATAATAAGAATGATCCTGCCTGGAGAACTTGATCGGAGCTCCCAATTCTTTCAACACTTTTAAATACTCATAAAGACTACGTTCGGAGATTCCCATTTTCCGGGCAAATTCGGGCGGAGAACCCGTCCCTTTCGTGCGAATAAACTGGTCTAGCTGCAAAAGGAGGCTAAGGTATTGCTTCATAAACGGTAAATTAATACTACGTCAGAAGCCTTAACAGTTCAGATTTGGTAATTTATGAATTATGTTCCCGTTTAAAAATACAGCAGTCCGCGAATTAGCCCAACAAAACTTGGGCGACATAAGAGATAACACTGATAGGGAATTATAGAAATTTATCTAAGCCGGGGTAAGTACTTTAAAAGCGCTTACCCCGGCCCGGTTGTCTTGTCAGCGAAAGATCAGACACAGATCAGATCATCATTCGCAAAGGCTCTTCCAGATAACCTTTTACAGTTTGTAAAAAGGCCGAACCCGTCGCTCCATCCACTACCCGGTGGTCACAGCTCAAGGTCAGTTTCATCACATTGCCCGGAACAACGGCTCCATTCTTTACCACCGGCACCTGTTGAATGGCACTGACGGCAAGAATACAGGCATCCGGCGGATTGATGATCGCCGTGAACTCGTCCACACCGAACATCCCCATATTCGAAATAGTAAAAGTACTTCCTTCCCAATCCGAAGGTTGTAATTTCTTCGCCTTGGCACGTTGCGCAAGGTCCTTTACCTCGGCGCCGATCTGTGAAAGACTCTTGGTATCGGCAAACCTTACCACCGGCACCAGCAAGCCATCTTCGATAGCTACCGCAACGCCAATGTTCACATGATGATTGATACGGATCTTATCTCCCAGCCAGCTGCTATTGATAGCCGGATGCTGCTTTAACGCAATGGCTACTGCCTTTAACACAATATCATTGAATGATATTTTCACCGGAGATACTTCATTCATCCTTGCACGGCTTTCTACGGCCTTGTCCATATCGATAGACATGGTTACATAGAAATGCGGAGCCGTAAATTTGCTTTCGGCCAGCCGTTTGGCAATCACCTTCCGCATCTGCGATACCGGTACTTCGTCATAGCTCACCTGTCCGACAGAAGCCGGTACAGCGGCGGGCTTCCCACCCGTTGCAGCGGGAGTCGCAGCAGCAGCCACTGCCTTGCCAGGTACAAAACTGTCTACATCTTTTTTTACAATACGACCATTATCACCGCTGCCCGGCACCTGAGAAATATCGATGCCTTTTTCTGCGGCCAGTTTTTTGGCCAGCGGAGAAGCCTTGATCCGGCCATCCGCACTGACAGAAAGCCCGAAGTGTACAGCCTCAGCGACAGTCGTAGCCGGAGTTGCCTGGTTTGCAGCGGGTGCAGCGCCCGATGCCTGCGCCGCCGCTGGTGCAGATGCCCCGCCCGCAGCAGCCGACTTTATCTTCTCCAGATCGACCTTTTTCTCATCCCCGATCACCGCCAGCAAGGCATTGATCGCTATCTTCTCCCCCTTTTGTGCACCTATAAATAATAATTTCCCTTCTTTATAGCTTTCCAATTCCATCGTTGCCTTATCCGTCTCGATATCCGCCAGGATATCACCCTTCTTCACCATATCTCCTACCTTCTTATGCCAGTCGGCAATGACACCTTCCGTCATCGTATCGCTGAGACGCGGCATCAGGATCACTTCTTCCATTTTAGACAGGTCCAGTCCACCGCCGGCCGCAGGAGCCGCCGCCGGGGCAGGAGAGGGGGCCGGTGCAGCCGTTGCCGCAGGACTCGGAGCCGTTCCACCTGCCGCCGCCGGTGCGGCAGGTCCTCCCCCTTTTATAAGGGCTGAAATATCTTCTCCCGGAGCACCGATAATAGCCAGCAGATCATCCACCTGTATCTTCCCCCCTTTCTCGGTTCCGGTATATAATAAGGTCCCATCTTTATAACTTTCCAGATCCATCGTTGCCTTATCTGTCTCAACTTCCGCCAGCAACTCTCCTTTTTTGACGGAATCGCCCACCTTTTTGTGCCATGCAGCAATCACTCCTTCGGTCATCGTATCGCTCAACCGGGGCATTTTTATAACTTCAGCCATAACGCATTGTCTAATTTAGATAGAATGAAATTGAAATCGAGCCGTGAAATTAAGACAATTTTGGGTGTTGGAAATGCGCTTTTTTTCCATTCGGGCGCATTTCAGCCAACGCAAATCCCCTCGCCGTGAAATGATGCCTTATCAAGCTGCTTTTACATTGCCCGTCCGCTTGAGCACGCCCCAGTGTTGAAGCTCCCCTTTGAAGGCCCGGCGTACGGCCCGGAACAATACCAGCCAGGTCAGCCAGCGCCAGATCAGCCGCTGCGGGATGAGCCAGATCAGCCGGCTGAGTTTCTCTTTTTCAAAACTGAACGCCAGCAGCGCCACAGCCAGATCTACCAGCATAAACACCAGGTAATACCCGCCGATCTTGGAAGCATTGCCAGTGAGCAGACCGACCAACATGAAAAAGTCAGCCACCGGGATGACAAAAGGTATGATATATTGAAAGATTAGAATATTTGGTAATGCTGCCCAACCCAGCCACTTGTATTTCCAGTTCAGCAGCGCATCCCTGTTTTTCCAAAAAGTCTGCATGACGCCATAACTCCAACGGAACCGCTGTTTAAAGAACTGCTTTAAGGTCTCGGGCGCTTCCGTCATGGCAATGGCCCGGTTGTCGTTCTCGATGACATACCCGCACCGCAATATCCGGATGGTCAGATCACAGTCTTCGGCCAGCGTATCCGTGGTGAACCCGCCTGCCTCTTCGATCGCCTTCTTCCGAAAAGCTCCGATAGCACCCGGCACCACCGTTATGGCATTCAGATACGCAAATGCCTTGCGATCGAAATTCTGGCTGCTGATGTATTCTATCGCCTGCCAGCGGGTCATCAGGTTCACCTGGTTGCCTACCTTTACGTTCCCCGCAACGGCCCCTACCTTTTCGACCATCTGCCCGGTTTTCTTGCCACCCCGGACTCCCCCAAAATGCTCCATCAGCAAGGCGACGGCATCGGGTTTCAGCTTGGTATCGGCATCGATGCAGATCACGAATTCGGCTTCGGACTGGCTGATCCCATAGTTCAGCGCCGACGCCTTTCCGCCGTTGGGCTTGGTCAGCACTTTTACCTTTGGATTGCCCGCAAAAGCCGCACTCACTTTTTCATAGGTCTGGTCCAGACTGCCATCATCGATGAAAATGATCTCGAAATTTGGATAATTCCCATCCAGCAGACTTTGCACCGAACTCACCGCATTGATCTCTTCGTTATAGGCAGGTACGATGATGCTCACCAGCGGCGCACCTTTCCCGTCTGCCGACCAGAAAGGATGCAAGGCATATTTTTTCTCCCGGAAATTTTCTTTGGTGGCGATAAATGCGATAAAAAGCACCCGGCTCACCGACAATATCATGAAGACGACGAACATGGAGAAGAGGATATGACTGCTCCAATAACCCAGTTCGGCAAAATAATAATTCACCTGTAACAGATAGTATCCGCTGTTCCTGGGCACCGGCGGCATCATCTCATCCTTTGTCTTGCCCAGAATATCCGCCACCGTTGTAAACTTAAATCCCCTTTTCTGAAAATATTCGATGATATGCGGCAAAGCTTCCACCGTGGCCATCCTGTCTTCCCCGCCGGCATCGTGTAAGAGAATGATGTTCCCGCTGAGCCCCGCCCTTGTCATCTCATTCTTTCGCCGGATCACCCGGTCAACGATGCTATCCTGAGGAGTGTCGGGCTCCCAGTCCAACGGATCGATGGATTCACCGATGTCCAGGTAATTCTTTTTTCGTGCAATGGCCACCGGTATCAACTCTTCCCATTTCTCGGGCTCGAAATCCGCGTTGTAAGGGGCCCGGAACATAATGGTCGAACGGCCCGTGATACATTCAATGAGCAAACGCGTCGATTCCATCTCCAGGATGGCCCTTCGCTGACTCACCTTGGCAATATTCGGATGGGTGAAGGTGTGATTGCCGATCTCATGCCCTTCTTTGAATTCCCGTTTGACAATAGGGATATTATTTTCCGCATTAATGCCCACTACGAAAAAAGTGGCCGGCACATGATATCTGCTGAGTATGTCGAGTATCTTCGGCGTATAGCTGGGGTCCGGCCCGTCATCAAAGGTCAGCACGAGTTTCATCGAATCGGTGGTCCCATACTTACGGGCGACGAATCGCGACGGCAGACTGTCATAACTTTCTTCGCTGATCAGCATCTCCCCGGTGTTGACTTCGGGCGTGATCCGTCCATTGGTAGGCGTAGCGATGATATCCAGTATTTCCCCCGAGCCTTCATAGTCTACGAAATCAGCATTGGCCATTGCGTCCACCTTGCTGAATTCCGAAAAATTGAAATGCCCCATCGTCGACTTCTGCATGTCCTCATCATAGAAATACCAGGTTCGAGGGTCTTCATCCCCCAGTCGCCATAAGGCTGTTCCCGCTAATCCATATTCCGTGGCAAAACGCAAGGCATTGAAGGTCGTCGCCGCATCCGTGAATTGCACCTGGTGCCGGACATTGTCATCGTCATCATAGTCGTAATGCAGATTGTAGGAGTCGTCGTCAAAGTCGATCTTCGCCTCTTCATCCTTTGCCGTATACAAAGCTTGCTGGTAACTCACCGTCCGCGACGACATTTCTTTGCCCAGCTTCCAGTCATAACCATATGCAGCCAGACACAGGATCAGCTTTTGGATGGGAACATTTTTCACGGCGTCGTCGACGGCGCCTTCGATCCATTTTTGGTGTGCTATCGGCCCCGGACCTGAAGCATCCGAGAACTGATCATATGCCATCAGGAAAATATAATCATTGTATTTGGACAGCAGTTTGAAATTGTAATCTTCATTGAAGGGGATAACGTCCTGGGTCACCAGCAGATGCCGGGCATGAAGACGTTCATACAGGTCTTTCTGGAAGGCGACCAGCTTTTCGTTATTCTTTTCTTCCAATTCCTCGAAATCCACGTTGACCCCCACGAAATTATTTTTTTCCAGTATCCGGGTCACATCGTTGATCAGCCGCTCTTTTTTTACGGGGTCATTGATGATACGGTGTACGGCGTCTCCCCTGAATCTTTCCTTGAAGTTATTGGACAGGATGGGCAATATCTTTACCCCGGACTTCTTCATGACATTCCAGGCCCGCGGATCGATGTCGGTAAAGACGGTATCCGCATTGGGATCGATAAAGATCCATTCCGGTATCACCAGGTTCATCTTGTCAATATACTGTTGCAGAGAAAGAAAAGACTGGGCGTCCCAATCAACATAGAAACCCGCGCGGATGCCCGCCGGGAACTTGTTGAATGACCGGAAACCCGTATCTACCTTTTTGGAGCGCAACGCTGCCAGTGAATCCCGTCTCGACTGGCCGGGGAATGCCCCCGCCCGATAGGGAACTTTTTCGTTTATATATTTCCGGAAGCCGCCATATTGTTCGATCAGACTGTTCTTAAACAGGAAGGTCTTGTTGGTATCCAGTACCTTCTTGTACAACTGGCTTTGCTCGGTCAGCCGGGGTAAGGCAGGGGTATAATTCCTCGAGACCGCCATATAGAATATAACTATACCCAAAAGCAGCACCAGGAGCACGATCCTTCCTACCCATTTGAACCGCTGCCAGCGGCCTGGTGAATTTGTCTGAAAAATCTGCCTTTTTGAAGTAGAAGCCGGTGTCGAATTACCTGTCATAGATGCATATTGGCAAAATTCCCGCCAATCAGGGATATGTCAATAATCTGGATTTAGATTTTAACATTTCTATCTCAATAGTCCAATTCCAGCCGCAGACGATCCTTTAACTCTTTCACCAGCGGATATTGCTCCACTATCTGGATGAACTGTTCGCGTCTGTTCAACGGCTTTTCCGTCGGCTCCTCCTCAACATGGGCTTTTTCCTCCACGATCACTGTAAAGGAAACCGTCTTATTCGCAAACGCCTTCTGCAAGTGATCAGACAGCGTGCGTTTTTCCTGCTCGATAAACTTTTGTTCAAGATTATTAGCCGTTACGGCTTCAAAAGTATTCGCATTGATAATTCGCAAAGTGGCCAATTCCAGACTCTGTACGGCCGGATTCCTGTTTTCCCGGAGATAGTCGGCATACTGCTGCCAGGCCTGGTGCAAGGCTTCTATCTCCAATGGTTTGCTCTGGCTGGCCTCGTTATTCGTCTGTTTGTCGGCAAACTGCTGTCTTATCCTTGACAAGGACCCCAGCGAAGCGCCGCCCCCCATAGGTATCTTACCCTGGGCACCTGCCGGATTACCGGGCCGCCCCGCCGCTCCTTCCGCCGGACCCGCCACACCTGCCGCCACACCTACCGCCAAACCCGCACTAGCCGCCGGATCCGCCGCGCCTACACTATGCGCCGCACCCCCGTCACTCACCGCATCCCCGCTGCCTGCCGAACCTGAACCGCCCGTCAGACCTGCCCCTCCTGCCCCCGTCTCAACCAGCAATTTCGCCCCGCCATTCTTCGCCGAAGCCCCGGTCCCGGCCCGCACCTCCTCTCGCCGCACCGGCTCCATCGCCGGGATATTGCGGAACCCTACCGGCCTTAACTGATCAGCCTTTTTTTTTCCGGCTTCCCCGCCTGACACCTGCAATGCCTGCGCCAGGTAACATAACTTGATCAGGGCCAGTTCTACATGCAGCCGCTTGTTCCGCGCGGACTTATAATTGATCTCCGCCTCATTCAGCACATTCAGCATGCTGATGAGGTAAAGAGTATCCGTATCTTTCCCCACCGCTACATAGCGATCTTTGAAAGACTCTACCACTTCCAGCAGCGCCGCTACTTTCTCATCCTTGCAGACCAGGAGATTTCGCACAAACTCCGCCAGCCCGTTCAATACCAGGTCCCCTTCAAACCCTTTCCGGTTTATATCATCATAAATGAGCAGCGCATCCGCCAGATTCTGCTGCTGCATCGCCTCCAATACACGAAAATAATAGTCGGCATCCAATATGTTCAGATGTTCCAGCGTGTTCCGGTAAGTCAGTTCTCCATTGGTAAAACTGACAATCTTGTCCAGGATGCTCAAGGCATCCCGCATGCATCCCTCACTTTTTTGGGCGATCACCTGCAAGGCCGGTTTTTCAGCAGTGATCTCCTCCTTCCCGCAGATATCCTCCAGGTGCTCCACCGTATCTGCCGCCGTTATCCGCTTGAAATCAAATATCTGGCAACGGGAAAGGATGGTAGGCAATATCTTATGCTTTTCCGTCGTCGCCAGGATGAAAATAGCATAAGGGGGCGGCTCCTCCAGCGTTTTGAGAAAGGCATTAAAAGCCGAAGTGCTTAACATATGCACCTCATCTATTATATAGACCTTGTATTTACCCGCCTGCGGTGCAAAGCGCACCTGCTCCACCAGGGTACGAATATCGTCCACTGAATTATTGCTCGCGGCATCCAATTCATGGATATTCAGGGAAGTCCCTTCATTAAAAGATACGCAGGAATGACAGGTATTACAAGCCTCACCCTCCGGGGTAACATTTTCACAGTTGATCGTTTTTGCTAATATCCTCGCACAGGTCGTCTTGCCAACCCCACGCGGTCCGCAAAATAAAAATGCATGCGCCAGCTGCCCATTCCGGATGGCGTTTTTCAAGGTAGTCGTAATATGTGCCTGCCCCACCACCGTCGAAAAATCCTGGGGCCTGTATTTTCGCGCCGAAACGATAAATTTATCCATTGATTTAGCTCCTATAGCAAACGTACAGTAAATACACCAAAACAGGCAATGAACGGACCACGATTTCTTCCAGCCACCTTGTCACTCCACTGCCAGCATTACCCTCGCCCCTTCCCCGGCCTCCCCCCGACCACCCCGGACCGCGGATTCCCTATCTTCGATAAAATCCCCAAAAAAGCCAGCCAAAAATTTGGATTATTTACACTGTTAAGTAAATTTGTATTGTTAATATTTTATCATGGGAATCATCGAACGCAAAGAAAAACAAAAACTGGAGATCCGGAAACTGATCCTTGATGCCTCCATGAAGCTATTCGTGGAAGAGGGGTTCGGCAACGTCACGATCCGCAAGATCGCCGACCTCATTGAATATAGCCCCACCACCGTGTACCTTTACTTTAAGGACAAAGACGAGATATTTTACAGCCTGCACGACATCGGCTTTCAGAAAATGGAGGAGATGAACCAGGACCTGGCGGCGATCAACAACCCCCTGCTGCGTCTGCATAAAATGGGAGAGAACTATCTGGAATTCGGGATGTCCAACCCGGAATATTACAACCTGATGTTCATCCAGAACGAGCCCATGAAGAAAATTACCGAGCTGGGCTGCGAATGGGTCAAAGGCGATAACGCTATCAATCGTCTAAAGGAAACCGTCTCCGACTGTCTGGAAAAAGGATATATTTCCAAAGGCGACCCCCACCTGATCAGTCTCTCCGTCTGGAGCTTTGTACATGGCCTGGTTGCCCTGGCCATCCGCGAACGCATGGAAAAATTCGTACCCCAAAAAGAAATGATCCTGCCCGTAATGAAACAATCCCTGAATTGGTTCGTGAATAACATAGAAACCAGTGCGAACAAGGGGTCAGGTCCAGCCATACCCTGAAGACAACCCTGATAACCGATCCGCCCAATGACCCTCAGAGCCCAACGGGCGTTTTTTTTACTATAAAAATGAACAATGTTAACTTAATTTCTATAAGTAATAAATTGAACGTCATGCCAAAACCTATCTTCTTGCTTTTGTTCCTGCTCACCGGTCTGCAGCCTTTCGCACAGCAGCCTGCCGGACCGCAATTCATCCGTACCGCTGCGCCACTAGGTTCCGCCCCCGACCCCACCGCCGCTCCTCAGCGCCCGGCGCCCGAAACCGGCTCCATCTTAGAGACCTATATCCGCACCGGGCTCGACAGTAACCTGGCCCTGCATCAGCATACCTTCAATCTTCAACGGGCCCAGCTGGATCTCAAAAGAGCCCGGTCCCTTTTCTATCCCCAGGCAAGCTTCAACTCCCAATATACCCTCGCCCATGGCGGCCGCACCGAGGATATCCCCGTCGGCGAGATGCTCAACGACGTTTACTCTACCCTCAACCAAATCACCCGCTCGAACAAATTTCCACAGGTGGGCGATCAGTCCATCCAGTTTCTACCCAACAACTATCACGACACAAAGATGGAAGTCACCCTGCCCATCCTCAATACGGAGCTGCAGCATAATAAGGAGATCAACGCCGAAACCATCAATGCCCGCCGTGCAGACCGCGACATTTATCGCCGTGACCTCGTTCGCAACATCCGCCAGGCCTACTATCAATACCTGCAGACCGGTAAAGCCGCCGACATCTATGCCACCGCCCTCCGCCTGGTAAAGGAAAACAGACGTGTCAGCGAAAAATTCGTGGAAAATCACATGGCTACCCGCGAAGTAGTCCTGCGGGCCCAGGCCCAGGTGAGCGAGGTGGAGGCGTCTTTTATTGAAGCCGGCAATCTTCACCGCAACGCCGCGGCCTTTTTCAACTTCCTGCTCAACCGGTCTCCCGACAGCGAGATCCTGACAGATTCCTCGCTGATGGCGCTCGATGCTTTCCCCGGCTCCGCATCCTCTCCAGGCCAGCCGCAACCCGCCGGCCAGCCCCAGCCGCAACCCGGCCAGCCGCAACCCCAGCCCACCGGCTCCATCGCCCCCGCCGCCGCCGCCCTCGTCGCCAATCGCGAAGAGTTCAACCGTCTCAAAACCTTTCAAAAGATCACCGCCTCGAATCTGAAATGGGGCCGCGCCTATCTCGTCCCCAAACTCAACGCCTTTTATGACGTCGGCTTTCAGGGCTTCGGCTTCCATTTCAACAACTCACAGTTCTATCAACTGGCCGGCATCCAGCTCATCTGGCCTCTCTTCAAAGCCAATGACAACAAATACAAGATCCGCCAGGCCCGCATCGACATCGCCGCCATAGACGAACAATACAAACAATTGGCCCAACAGGTGAGCCTCGAACAGACGACGACAACGAACAATTATAATTCAGCACTCGAATCCTTACACTCCCTCTCTGATGCGGTGAGCAGCGCCCGTGAAGCGTACCGCCTGGCTGAAAGACGATTCAATGAAGGACAGGCGCTGCAAATAGAACTTATCGACGCCCGCACCCAGTTGACCAATACGGAGATCCGTTATTCCCTGGGCCGGCTCGCGGTTTTGAACAGGGCCGCCGATCTCGAACGCGTCACCGCATCTTATAAATTCTAAACACGACCAACCTCCAAATAACAAGTTATGAATACCAAACTGCTGAAAACACTCCGCTTTCCCCTTGCAGCGATCCTTGCTATCCCTATGGCGCGCTGCGGTCAGAATGTCGCTGCCGTCACTCCGCCGGCTGATGAACCTATCCCGGTGAAGGTACAGCCGGTCACCACAGGCAGCCAGGGCCGCGTTTTGCAATATTCGGGGCTTATTGCCTCCAATTCAGAGGCGCGCCTGTCTTTTAAGATCGGCGGTATCATTGCAAAGATCTATGTAAAAGAAGGTGACCACGTTGCCGCCGGCCAATTACTGGCTACCCTGGACCTCACGGAGATCGATGCCCAGGTGCAACAGGCTACTCAGAATGTCGAAAAATCACAGCGCGATGAGGGACGCATGACCAATCTCTACCGGGATACCGTCGCCTCTCTCGAACAACTTCAGAATACGCACACCCAGCTTACTGTAGCTACTGAAGCACTCCGCATCGCACGTTTCAACCGGCAGTATGCCCAGATACGGGCCAGCACCAGCGGCACTATCCTGCAGAAGTTAATGAACGAAGATGAATATGCTTCCTCCGGCGCCGCTGTCTTACGCTTTAATGGTACAGGACAAAACGACTGGGTCGTTCGGTTTGGCGTGTCTGATAAAGACTGGGCCGTCCTCAAAAAGGGCGATAAAGCTGCCATTAAGATCGACGCTTATAACGATCAGCCTTTTTCGGGCGTGATCACCAAACTGGCCGAGGGGGCTGACCCGAATGGAGGGACCTATGCCGTAGAAGTGACTGTCGCACCCGGCGGTCACAAATTGGCCCCCGGTCTGTTTTGCACATTGCAACTGCAACCCGCCACCGGTAAAAACTTTACGTTTATTCCGGCATCAGCTCTTGCTGAAGGAGATGGCAATAGCGGTTTCGTCTATATGGTGAACGAAGATAAAAGGACGGTAAAGAAGATCCCCATCCGGATCGCATACCTACAGGGTGATCTCCTGGCCGTGAGCAGCGGTCTTGAAAATGTCCGGGAGGTAGTCACCGATGGGGTAGGGTATCTAACGGAGAGCGCTATCGTCAAGCTCACCCCCGCCAACAATATCCCGAATAAATAAACGAACTACCATGAAGACGCCCCACGACGCACCCACCGGCATACCTAAAAAACGCCGGGGTCTCACCGAATTCTCCGTCCGCAACTACCAGTTCACGCTCATCGTATTCGTCATGCTGGCCGCCATCGGCATTAACTCCATGCTGAAAATGCCGCGGGGCGAAGACCCCGACATCGAAGCCCCCACTTTCTCTGCCATCGTCATTTACCCCGGTACGAGCCCCAAAGACATGGAAGAACTGGTCGTCAATCCCATCGAAAAAAGATTCAACGAGATGGATGACGTCAAACGCATCCGAAGCACCATCGACGACGGTCTGGCCGTTATACAGATAGAATTTAAATATGAAAAAGATCCGGATAAAAAATACCAGGACGTCATTCGCGAGCTCAACGCTGTCCGGGCCGACCTGCCCCGGGACGTCCTTAGCATCAACATTCAGCGTTTCACCCCCTCCGATGTGAACATCCTGCAGGTAGCCCTGCTTAGCGAGACCGCACCATATAAAGATCTCAAAGAGTGGAGTAAAAAACTCAAGGAAAGACTGGAGAAGATAAAAACGCTCAAAAACGTCGACAACTGGGCTTTCCCACAACAACAGGTCCGCGTATCGCTGAGTCTGGAAAAGCTTTCTCAAAACCGCATTCCCCTTAACGCCGTATTACAGGCGATACAACGGGAAAATGTCAATATCCCGGGTGGCAGTATCGATATGGGCGCAAGGAAATTCAACGTCAAGACCAGCGGCGATTACAAAAGTATCGACGAGATAAAAAACACCATTGTCAGCAGCGTCAACGGCAAGATCATCTATATAAAGGACCTCGCGGACGTCGGGTTCAATTATGAGGAACAGAATTACATCGCGCGTCTCAACGGTAAAAGAGGTGTCTTCGTTACCGCCAGCCGTAAGTCCGGGACCAACATCTTCGCCGTGGAGGCAGCGATGGAGCCGGTGTTGCAGAAATTCAAACAGGAATTACCCGCCGGCATCACCTATGAGAAAAGCTTCAACAATGCTCAGAGCGTCCACACCCGTCTGGGCCATTTCACCCGGGATTTTGCCATCGCTATCTTCCTGGTGCTGCTTACCCTGCTGCCCCTGGGGCCAAGGGCTTCGATCATCGTCATGGTTTCGATCCCCCTGTCCCTGCTCATCGGGCTGTTCCTGCTCGACCTTTTCCATTTTACCATCAATCAGCTGAGTATCGTGGGTATGGTCGTCGCCCTGGGACTGCTGGTGGACGATAGTATCGTGGTGGTGGAAAATATCGAGCGCTATCTCCGGATGGGATACTCGCGGGTAGACGCTGCTATCGCCGCCACGCGACAGATAGGACTGGCCGTGTTGGGCTGCACCGCAACGCTGATATTTGCCTTCTTACCCCTTATGTTCCTTCCCGAGGCGTCTGGTGACTTCATCCGGAGTTTGCCCGCCGCCGTAGTTACGACCGTGCTGGCCTCTCTTTTTGTCTCACTGACTATCGTACCCTTTCTCTCCAGCCGCATTCTCAGCCATCATGAGAACCCGGAAGGTAATTTCTTTTTGCGCGGCCTGAAACGTTTCATCAACGGCTCCTACCGTCGCTTGCTCCACGCTGCTATCGCCCGGCCTGCGCTTACCCTCCTCATAGCGCTGGGTATTTTCGTGGGTTGCATAGCGCTTATCCCCCGTGTTGGATTTAGCGTTTTCCCTGCCTCGGAAAAACCCATGTTCCTCATCAACATCCAGACACCTCTGGGTACCAGCCTCAGTGCTACAGATACTATAGCTCATTGGGTGGAGCGTCAGATCAGCCATCTGCCCGATCTGAAAAGTTATGCCACAAATGTGGGTCATGGCAATCCCCGTATTTATTATAATGTCGTTCCTAAAAATGAGCAGAGCAACTATGCCCAGCTTTTTATTCAGTTGAATGAGACGCCGCCATACAGGAAAAGACAGATGATCGACTCTTTACGACAGCGGTTTAAAGATTATCCCGGTGCTAAGATAGAAGTAAAGGATTTTGAACAGGGCCCGCCGATAGAGGCGCCGATAGCCATCCGCCTTTTCTCGGAAGACCTTGACACACTTCGCAGCCTGGCCTTTCGCGTGGAAGACCTTCTGAAGAGGACGGAAGGAACAATGTATGTCAACAACGAGCTGACCACACTGAAGACGGACATCAAGGTGAATGTCAATAAAGAAAAAGCCGGTATGCTCGGTGTTCCCGTTAATGAGATCGACCGGACCATCCGTCTGGCGGTGGCTGGACTTGATATCGGCAAGTTCAGAAAGGACAATGAAAAAGACGATGATTATAATATCAATGTGTGTCTGCCCCGCGGTCCACACCAGACCCTCGATGCCCTGGACAAAGTGTACGTCAACTCCTATGCCGGCGCTTCCGTTCCGCTGAGCCAGGTGGCAGACATCCGGTTCCAGAGCTCGCCTACCAGCATACGACACTATGATAAAGACCGGTATACTACCGTCACTGCCTTTGTTCGCAGCGGTTACAATACTACCCGCATCACGCAGGGAATATTGCAGCAGTTGGATAAAATGAGTTTCCCCAAAGGAGCCAGCTATATGGCTGCCGGCGAGGTCGAAAGCAAAGAGCAGAGTTTCGGCGGCCTGGGGGCGATCGTCCTTGTTACCATCTTCGGCATTCTCGGCATCCTGATCCTGGAATTCAAAACCTTCCGCGGCACCCTCATCGTGCTGTCCGTAGTGCCTCTCGGCATCATCGGTGCTGTATTGATCCTGCTGGCTACCGGCTACACTTTTTCTTTCGTAGCGGTCATTGGCATCATCGCCCTCATCGGCATCGAGGTAAAGAATTCCATTCTCCTGGTGGATTATACCGATCAGCTTCGCAAGGGCGGCATGGGCCTCGACGAAGCCATCCAGGAGGCCGGCGAGACCCGCTTCGTACCCATTATTCTCACGACTCTTACTGCCATCGGCGGTCTGATCCCGCTCGTCGCTGAAAATAACCCCCTCTACTCGCCGCTTGCCCTTGTCATCATCGGTGGCCTGCTTAGCTCGACTATCCTTACGCGCGTAGTTACGCCCGTACTCTACAAACTACTCGCTCCCCGCATCGAACCCGAACCTGCTTCCAATCCCCAGCCGATTTCGGTGGCTATCGGATAAAATCACCCGCCCTGCGGTCACAAACTGTGACCGCAGGGCTTTCATTATTATTTTTTGGAAAGTTTTGATTTTGCTAATTTTATTAGCTAAATCAAAATTCAATGGAAGTATCAATCATTCAGCAGAAGATAGACGAGATCAGAGGGCAAAAAGTAATGCTGGATTTCGATCTGGCGGTATTATATGAAGTAACGACAGGTGCATTAAATCAAGCTATGAAAAGAAATATAGACCGTTTTCCCCCGGACTTTATGTTTCAACTTACCCGGGAAGAATATAATTCTTTAAGATCACAATTTGTGACCTCATGTTTTTATATATACGCGCCAGCGCCCTCAGGCCGACACCATCGGATGCCGCTTAAACTCCTTCCCCCTGTCAAATAAATACCGATACGTCGTCAACTTCCTGCTCACAAACGTATCCCCCAGGGACTTGGCCACATTCACCATCTTAGGATTAAAATCCCCTATCCACTGCATCTCATAATGGGTGTAGAACTTTGCCGGCTGGATTATCTTCGCCGACTCGCCCACCACATACGCATCTACTCCCTTTGCCTGGAATTCCGGCACCACCGCAAAAACGATCCCGGTGAAGTGCCGGCAGGCGCCCCGGCTTCGCAACCAAAGGAACCGCAGTTTCTCCAGCAACCCGAACTTGCCGGAAAAGTGTTTATAATACTGATTCAGTTCGGGTATATTGATGAACATGGCTATCGGCTTGTCGTTATGGTAGGCAAACCATACGATACTCTCGTCGATCAGGGGTTTCATCTTTTTGAACAGCCCCTGCGCCTGTTCCCTCCGCATCGACTTCAGTCCCCCATGACCGGCAAAAGCCGCATTGTAGATGGCCAGAAAGTCATCGGCATATTTTCTCAGATTTTTCTTCTCGATCATCCGGGCACTGTAGGCCGGGTCGGCAGCCAGGACGGCATGTCGTGCTAAAATCTTGTCACTCAGTGGCTTCGTGGGATCCAGGCCGAAACACAATTGATGAAAGAATGGCTTGAAACCATAATTCTCCAGCAGTTCTTTATAATACGGAGGATTGAAGTTCATGCTATATAAAGGCTCGTAGAACCCCTCGACCAGCAGTCCCCACCATTTGTCCCGCTCGCCAAAGTTGATCGGGCCGTCCATTGCCTCCATCCCCCGCTGACCCAGCCAGTGCCGGGCGACATCCAAAAGCATATCCGCAGCCTCCTGACTGTTAACACAATCGAAGAAACCGACTCCCCCCACCGGAACATCATCCCCCTTATTCTTGTATTTTTTATTCACAAAAGCGGCGATCCGGCCGATCAGCCGTCCCTCGCCGTCCTTGAGGATCCAACGGGCGGCTTCTCCATTCCGGAACGCCTTATTGTGCTCAGGATCAAATACTTCTTCAACTTCTTTGTCGATAGGCCGGATATAGCCCGGGACCTTTAGGTTCAGTTGTACATTCGCCTGGATGAACTCCCGGGCCAGGGAAGGGTTGGTAACTTCTGTCAATTGCATATCCAAAAATGAAGCACCAAATGTAGCAAAAAGCCCAAACTATTTTGGGCTTTCCCTCGCGGCCCTTACCTTTGCAGCCAAATTTAAACCTCGTAATAACAACTAATAATAATATGGCAAGCACCGGCAAGATCAAACAAATCATCGGCGCCGTTATCGATGTGCAGTTTGAAGGCAAACTCCCCGAGATTTATAATGCGTTGGAACTGAAAAAATCCAATGGCGAAACCCTGGTTCTGGAAGTTCAGCAGCATCTCGGGGAAGACAGCGTCCGTTGTATCGCTATGGACGGTACCGAAGGCCTGGTCCGCGGTATCCCCGTCACCGATACCGGCAACGCAATTGCCATGCCTATCGGCGAAGCCATCAAAGGCCGGCTGTTCAATGTCACCGGTGACCCCATCGACGGTCTGCCTGCCGTATCTAAAGTGAATGGCCGCCCCATCCACAGCAAACCCCCGGCCTTCGAGAACCTTAGCACCAGCAGCGAAGTGCTTTTCACCGGGATCAAAGTTATCGACCTCATCGAACCCTACTCCAAAGGGGGTAAGATCGGTCTGTTCGGCGGCGCCGGAGTAGGAAAAACAGTACTTATCCAGGAATTGATCAATAATATCGCCAAGGCTTATGCCGGGTTGTCCGTATTTGCCGGTGTAGGCGAACGTACCCGTGAAGGGAACGATCTGATGCGCGAAATGATCGAAGCCGGTATCATGAAATACGGCGACGACTTCAAACACAGCATGGAACATGGCGGCTGGGATACAAGCAAAGTGAACATGCAGGAACTCGCTGAGTCGAAGGCTACCTTCGTGTTCGGCCAGATGAACGAACCCCCCGGAGCCCGTGCCCGTGTAGCCCTCAGCGGTTTGACCATCGCTGAATACTACCGCGACGGTGACGGCCAGGGCCAGGGTCGTGACATCCTGTTCTTCGTAGACAATATCTTCCGCTTTACCCAGGCTGGCTCCGAAGTATCGGCGCTGCTTGGTCGTATGCCTTCCGCCGTAGGTTACCAGCCTACTCTCGCAACGGAAATGGGACTGATGCAGGAAAGAATTACCTCTACCAAGAATGGTTCTATCACTTCCGTACAGGCCGTTTACGTACCTGCGGATGACTTGACCGACCCCGCTCCTGCGACCACCTTTGCGCACCTGGATGCTACTACCGTACTCAGCCGTAAAATTGCTGACTTAGGTATCTATCCGGCAGTTGACCCCCTGGATTCCACTTCCCGCATCCTGACCCCTCTCATCGTAGGTGAGGCACACTACAACTGTGCTAACAGGGTGAAGCTGATCCTCCAGCGCTATAAAGAATTGCAGGATATCATCGCCATCCTCGGTCTGGATGAATTGAGCGACGAAGATAAAATGATCGTTGCCCGCGCCCGTAAAGTGCAACGCTTCCTGTCCCAGCCCTTCCACGTGGCAGAACAGTTCACCGGTCTTAAAGGTGTACTCGTTCCTATCGATGAGACGATCCGTGGTTTCAATATGATCATGGACGGCGAAGTGGACGAATATCCCGAAGCTGCGTTTAACCTCGTGGGTAACATCGACGACGCAATAGAAAAAGGTAAGAAATTACAGGCTCAGGCCCGTGGATAAACAAGAAGCCATGAACTTAGAAATATTAACACCCGAGAAGAAATTGTTCAGCGCTGAAGTATACGGCGTGCAGTTACCCGGCGTTGACGGACTGTTCGAGGTATTGGATAAACATGCGCCCCTTGTCAGCGCATTGAAGGCCGGCCGGGTAAAAGTACTGAAAGATAAAAGCAACCACCTGGCATTTTTTACTATCCAGAGTGGTTTTGTCGAAGTCATTCATAATAAGGTAACAGTATTGGTTGAAGGCGCTGTACCTGTGGAGTCGAAATCGTAAGTTTCCCCACGAAAAAATGTTAGTTTCATTCCCCGGCTTCGTGCCGGGGTTTTTCTTTAATCCCATTTTCATCTCTGTTACAACCACGTTAAAACACATCTTATTAAAATCCAGGGGCATCGCATTTGCATAATTTTAGTATAAATAAAATGTCCCTCTATGAACAAGATTATCATGTTGACAATTGGGGCGCTGCTGGGAATCACTCTTCTCAACAGCTGTAAAAAAGATCCCCTCAACAATCTCACCAACGACGAGTCGCGCATCTACATCACCAACTACGACACGACCGCCAGTTTTTCTTCGTACAGCACGTTCAGCATCGCCGATTCTGTGGACGTTATCCAGGACAATCAATTCGCAGGCCGCGAACGGGGCGGTTATGACAGCACCGTTATGAATACCGTGGCCCAGTTGATGCAGCAGCGCGGATATCAACAGGTCGCCGCTAAAAGCAATCCCGATCTGGCGATCAACATCTCCCGCGTCTACAACACATCGACGGGCGTTTTCAGCTATGGTGATTACTGGGATTACTATGGCGGTTACTGGGACCCTTACTACTGGGGCTATCCGGGATATGGATACTATGCGCCCTATGCAGTAGGCGTGTACACTATTCAAAGCGGCGGACTGGAGATCGATATGCTCGATCTTAAAAATGCCGCGGCCAATGGCAATAAATTAAAAGCCATATGGACAGCGCTCATAAGAGGCGAGGATGTATTCAACAGAGCCAATGCCGCCACACAGGTCACCGCATTGTTCCAACAGTCAGCCTATCTTAAAAAATAAAGCAATAAGTCATGAAATATATTATCGCCATCCTGCTCGTCGCCGGCGCAGTCACAACGGCACAGGCCCAGCACGACATGCAGTTCAATATCAACTATAATGTAAATATCCCGTCGGGCTCTTTCCGCGACTTTATCACCAACCCGGCTTATAAGGGATTTACCGCCGGATTGGCTTACCCCATTACCAGTCAGCTGCGCGTAGGACTCAGCGTCGGTTATAATGATTATTACCAGAAATATCCACGACAGATCTATTCCGGAGGCGCCGGCTCGGACATTTCAGCGGTCGTCAGTAACTCTGTCCAACAGATCCCCCTGCTGGCCACCGTCGACTATACACTGTTGAAAAAGGGATTTATCCGGCCCTATGTCGGCGCAGGCGCGGGCATCAACTTTATCAGCTGGGACCAATACCTCGGTGAGTTCGATGACCCTCATTCAAAGGTCCGCTTTGCAGCACGCGGTGAAGCCGGCGTCCTGATCCCCCTGAGCACAAGCTCTCCGACCGCCTTGCGCATCGGGGGTAGTTACAATTATGCGCCTTTCAATAATTATGGGGTAAGTAAGCTCGACAATTGGGGCATATATGCAGGCATCAGCTTCCGGATACGGTAGCCTAGTTCAACTGTGGATCTATCGGGAAATTCGCCATCATCTCATATTCCCCTCCCATATGACGAAGGGCATCCTTCCAGATATCGGAGGGTTTTTTATGGAATACCAGCCGACGGCTGGCTTGTACGGTGAGCCATGATTTTTCTTTCAGCTCATCGGCTAATTGCCCGCTGCCCCAACCAGAATATCCAATGTAGAAACGGATCTTTGTCATATCTATCTCTCCCTGCCGTATCAGGTCAATGGCCGTTTCAAAATTGCCTCCCCAGAATACCCCGTCGATGATCTCATAACCCCCGGTGATCTTATCCGGATATTGATGCAGGAAATGAATGGTATCCATTTGAACAGGGCCGCCAAGATATACAGGTATCTTCTTCAGGTCTTCCAATCCACTAACCAATTCATCCAGCGAGTATTCGTAGTTCTTATTTAACACAAACCCAAAACTACCCTCGTCCTGGTGCTCGCATAAAAACACCACGGTGCGCATGAAATTGGGATCTTTCAAAAAGGGATCTGCGATCAATAATATGCCAGGTGCTGGACTCTCCATATTCTCTAAATTAAGTAATCCTACGGGATTACAAAATGCTCCCATAGAAATTGGACCTTTTCATGGCAATCGACCGTCTTTTAACCTGTTATTTGCTCCCTGCCGGTTTTTTGCATAGCCGCCCGGACTGGAACAGCCATTCCCTAAATAGGGCGATGGCAGAGGACCTGTTCCTCTAAATATAGTGCATTTTAGCCTGAAATCCCTTTTCTTTGTGAAACCTTCGTTAAATACCGTTCATAAAAAGGGTTTAATAAAGGTCACCCTTGAACCATTTGATAAATTTGCAGCCGGACCAAAAAGTATGGGTTTGAAAAAAATTTTCCCTATCATCTTTGTATTGATCACTCTTTCCCTGATCGGTATTATTTACATCCAGATCAGCTGGATCCTGACGATGTTGGAAAACAAGGAGGAAGAGTTACATCATAAGTTGATAGACGCCGTGAATTATGTAGGACAGGAATTGGTGGAACAAAGAGGAAAGACGCAAAATAAAGCGTTCCGGCTAAAACCAGGAACACCCTGGCGGCCTTCCGACCCCTTCCGGATGGAATTGATGAGACCCATCCCCATCGCAGAACAGTTTACCCCGGAAGAGATCAACGATAAGCTCCGGAAGGCATTTAATTTACTCAACCTGAAGAACACCCATTTTGAGTTTTCCCTTTCGTCCGATCTGGGACCTTCTAACCTCAATTTTCGGGCGCCCGAATTGCAATCAAAAAATTTTCTGCGGGAATTGGAGGATACCGCCCACAACCTCCGTGCTTTCTATCCGCTGCAGGCCCCGGAAAATTATGAGGCCGGCATCCTGCCGGATGAATTATTGGTAGTCATTATATCCGATTATAAGAATATCGTTTTGGGTGAAATGAGGACCATGATCTATGGCGCCATTTTCTTCACCCTCGTCATCATCTCTGCCTTCTATGTGACGGTCAATGCGCTGCTGCGACAAAAGAAGTTGAGCGAGATCAAGAATGATTTCATCAACAACATGACCCACGAATTCAAGACTCCCCTGGCCACGATCTCCCTTGCCGTGGATGCACTGCGCAATGAGAAAGTAGTCAACGATCGCGAAAAATCCAGCTATTTCACCGGCATCATCAAAGAAGAAAATCGGCGGATGAATAAACAGGTGGAAACCATCCTTCAGGCTTCCCTCCTCGATCGCCAGGAACAACAGTTGAACCTCAAACCCCTGCATGCGCACACGATCATCCAGGAGGCTATGGAGAACTTTCACCTGCAGTTGGAAGGCAAAGGCGGTCGCTCCGAGCTACAGCTCAACGCAAAAAATGATCTCCTGGCAGCAGACGAGGTCCACTTCATGAACATCATTACCAATCTCATTGACAACGCCGTCAAATATTCAAAGGATAGTCCCGTCATTAAGATCACCACGCATAGCACTACAAAAAGCCTCATCATCCGCATCGAAGATAATGGGATAGGTATGAGTAAAGAGACCCAACGCCGCATCTTCGAAAAATTCTATCGGGCTCATACAGGCAATCTGCACAATGTAAAAGGATTTGGCCTGGGTCTTAGTTATGTGAAGACCATCGTTGAAGCGCACCAGGGTAAAATTAAAGTAGATAGTATTGTAGGCAAGGGGACCACTTTTACCCTCGAACTGCCGCTCAAACCCGGGGAGTAATTTATTCCAGCCGCTGCATCAAAGTCTTCAATCCGTTAAGCGTTCCTTCATAATACTGCCCCTTTTTGAAAAAAGGGATGAACGCCTCATCGATGATCTTTTTGGTTTGAACATTGGGTAACATTTTTTCTATGCCGGAACCATTCTGGATCCTTATTTTCCGGAACGACCTCGAGATACCGATCAATATACCGTTGTTTTTTTCTTTTTTCCCTACCCCCCATGCGCTCATCGTTTTCAACGTGAAGAAATCAAAATTCGCGGCCAGTGTCAGAGAGGTGTCGATGGTCATAACAGCGATCTCGATACTGGTCCGTTGTTCATAAACGTGTAACAGATCGTCCAATGTGTCAACCTGCTCCCGTGTAAAAAGATGCTCGAAGTCATTTACATATCCCTCCGGACGGGGAATGGTATCCCCCACCGCCGCCAGAACAGGCAGCGCCGGCAGCAAACAAAACAGAACGATCCAGTAGTATTTCCGTCGCAATATCATTTCAGTGATTGACACCCCAAAGCAGACACCCATCCCCATAACTCAAAAAACGAAACCCATGCTCCAGTGCATACGCATAGATGTCTCTCCACGCCGGTCCTACCAGGGCGGCGATCAGCAGCAACAGGGTTGATTGCGGCTGATGAAAATTGGTGATCAGCCCTTTGGCGATCTTCCAGTCATAACCCGGGGTGATCAGCAGTTGTGTCGTGGTGGTGAGCTCGGTCAGCCCCCGACTTTCCATCCAATCCAGCAATGCCGCAAGCGCTTCATCCGCCTCTATCCCCCTCTGGCATGCAACCCCCGGCTGCCTCTCCCTCACCTCTACCCCCCCGTCATCCGCTTCATAGGCATCCCACTGCCGCACCACCAGTTCCGCCAGAGATATTGCCGGATCCAGCCTTGTCTTTCGCCCCAGCCAATAGAGACTTTCGATGGTTCGCGCCGAAGTGGTGCCAACCGGTACGACGGGCCTTTTATCCGCCAGGGCCTGCCTCAGCTGGAGGATCGTCTCCTGCCTCACCGTTATAAACTCAATATGCATGGGATGTTCTCCCAGCGTAGACGCCTTCACTGGCAGAAAAGTTCCCGCTCCCACATGCAATGTAACCCAGCTGCACCGGATATCACGCCGGGCCAGCGAATTAAAAACAGCTTCCGTAAAATGCAACCCCGCCGTCGGCGCCGCCACTGACCCGTCATGCCGGGCATAGATCGTCTGATAACGTTCGCTATCGGCCGCTTCGGCCGACCGGCGGATATAGGGTGGGAGAGGTACCAGACCTGCCCCGTGCAACAGCTCCGCAAAGCTCAGTTCCGCCGGCGACCACGACAGTTCGATCAAAAAGGCATCCCCGTCTTTACCCAGAAACCTTGCCTCCAGCACGATCCCCGCCATCGCCGCGCCCGCACGGCCCGCACCCTCCGTTCCCGCCATCGCCGCGTCCTCCGATCCCCTGCCGGCCTCGCCCGCACCCACCTCCTTCCGCAACACCTGCCCCGCCTTCCACTTCGACGCGCCGCCAATCAGGCACTTCCATCGCACCCGTCCCGTCTGCGCCATTGCGATGGCGATACCGCCATATTCCGGTGGCGGTTCCAGACAAAATATCTCGATCTGCCCACCCGTCGGCTTCTGAAAAACGATGCGGGCCTCCACCACCTTGGTATTATTGAATACCAATAGGGCGCCCGCCGGGAGATGCGGCCCTATGTTCCGGTAAATAGTTTCGCTGATGGCGCCATCGCGGTAGATCAGTAACTTACTGGCGTCGCGTTCCGCTAAAGGATAATAAGCAATGTTTTCCTGTGGAAGATCATAGCTGTACTCAGCAATGGAGATATTTTTTACTTGCATAACAAAAGACAGCCAACTGCCGCCTGTCTGCAAATCTACAAAAACCAGCCTATTGTCCGGACCAAAGCCAGACGGAGACGGTAAGCGCCATCGCCAGTAACAGGATTATCAGAAGGTCTCCGTTCTGAAGAACCCCATGGTCCCGTTTTACAAGACGCCTCTTTTTTGAAGGACGACCTGCCGATTCAACATGCGCCTGCGCCTGGACCCCTTCCTCAACCCGTAAAACTATTTTTTCCATGAACAGGTGGCTTATCTGTTTCAATTCTGCCCGGCTGGGTATCCGCACATTGGTGAGCAGCCGCGTAAACAACTCCCGGTACTCGGGAACCAGTTTGTCCATTATCATGGGTAGTTGGTCAAATAAAGAGGCGGAGTTGTAATATCCTTCCTGATCGACGAATACCAGCCTGACCCTCAGGATCAGGAACATTGCCTGTAGATAATTGAAAAGTATGCCCGGCACTTCCCCAGGCTTGAGATCGAAAAACCGGACCCTGCCGAGCAAATAGGAGAACACTGGCATCCAGTATTCTTTGCAGGAATAACTGGCTGTATCCGGCAGTGTAGAACAAGGCAGAGTATTGGGCTCCGATAAAACGAAGCGTCCCTCATTTGTATAGAGGATGTTCTTTTCGCAGATATCCCCAAACCACCGCCTTTGCTGATAAGCAGATTCCAGCACCTGGAACAGGTCCGTGGAGAGTTGATAAATATCAGGCGCAGACCCTGCATGGATCAGCTTTTCCAGTGTAATGGGATTGCCGGAGACCGTAGCAGGACTGCCGGAGACTGTGTCTGCCTTGCTGATGTTTATAGAACGGTAGCCGTATTTCCGTTCTGTTAATACCATTTCCATACGCACTTATTTAGCTGTTTTAGTAGAAAAGCCCCCGGGCGTTCTTTCCGCTGGCTCGCTGTCAGCAGTGGGGTTGACTGCTCCCGGGTGGACTTTTCTTTTACGGTAGGGGTGTGATATCTTGAATGGACAGCCGTTTACGCTTCACCGTGCTCCGATGCAGGACCGCCGTCCGGAATTTATCTATTACCTTTGTCGTGTTGATAACTTACAGGGAAACAAAATCCCGGGATTTTGTTTTTTATTTTTTTTCGCTTAATTTTCTCAGCAAAGAAGAGCTTAATGAGGCCTGAAAATACCATTACCGACACGGAAATAATCGACAATCTTACCCGGAATGGTAATAATAGAAGAAAGGCAGAAGACCAATTGTTCAATGGATTCAGCTACTTTGTAAAAGAAGGCATCCGGAAATACGCTCTCGCTGAAGAAGATGCCCTGGACATATATTCAGACACTATCATCTCTGCAATAGATAAAATCACTACCGGTCTTTTTGAAGGCCGTTCCTCGCTAAAAACATACTTATTCCGGATTTTTCATAATAAATGTGTTGACCGTATCCGGCAATTGACGACTAATAAGAATAAGATCCATAGAAGCACAGCGTCTCAGGACCTGCTGTCCCATCTATCGGATTCAGCCAAATCCGTTATGCAGCGCCTCGTCGACCAGTCGGACTTCGATGTGCTCAAACAAAGGCTGAACGAATTGGGGGACAACTGCCGGAAATTGCTGGCGCTGTTCGCAGATGGATACAGTGACAAAGAAATTGCCGTCTTTATGGAATACAAAACTGCAGAAGTTGTAAAGACCAGCAGGCTACGATGCCTGGAAAAATTACGGCAGTCTTATAACTTACAAAAGAATTAATTATGAACAGCCTGGAATACATCGAAGATTATTTTAAGGGCTCACTTACCACCGCAGAAAAAGAAGAATTCGAAAAACGTATTGTGGCGGACCCGTCCTTTGCACAGGAAGTAGCGTTTTACATCGATACACAGTCCCTCCTGAAGGCCGAATTAGCTTCCGTGAAAAAGGACAGATTCAAAGACCTTTATCAGCAGAATAAACCCCTTATTACCCGGCCCGCTCCGGTAAGACAACTGGCAAGGTATGCCGTAGCCGCGGCCGTACTCGTCGCTCTGGTCGCAAGCTGGCTTATCTTTAGCCGTCCGTCCGGTCCGGACAAGCTCGCGGACCGCTATATCAGCCAGCAATTGCAAAACCTGCCCGTCAAAATGAGCAGCGTACAGGATAGCCTGCAAACGGCGATCGCGCTGTACAACCAGGACCATCTGACCCAATCCCTATTGTTATTCCAGCAGTTGCTACAAAGGGATTCCGCCCGCGCCCAGGCAAAAACCTACGCGGGTATTGTTTGCCTGCGGCTACAGGAATACGACCAAGCGCTTGAATATTTTCAACAGTTGGAGGCCGACACCACCTTATACAGCAATCCCGCCTTATTCTACCAATCACTCACCCTGATGAAACGCA
>Ga0105237_10000711_pt1 | contig 46033 bp, 38 predicted proteins | sample KBSC24metaG_FD_81520 | JGI IMG/M metagenome (GOLD analysis project Ga0105237, IMG submission 81520) | Corn rhizosphere microbial communities from Kellogg Biological Station, Michigan, USA - KBS C2-4 metaG | ecosystem: Host-associated > Plants > Roots > Rhizosphere > Soil | place: Michigan, USA...
CTGGACGTGCCGACCAAAGGCCGCGTGCTCGCCGACGGCGTCGACGTCACCGGCCTGCCGGTGCGCCAGCGCAATGTCGCGATGGTGTATCAGCAGTTCATCAACTACCCGTCGATGACGGTGTTCGACAACATCGCCTCGCCGCTGAAGCTGCGCGGCGAGCCGGGCGTCGACGCGAAGGTGCAGGCGCTGGCCGAGAAGCTGCACATCGAGCCTTTCCTGAAGCGCTTGCCGGCCGAGCTCTCGGGCGGCCAGCAGCAGCGCGTGGCGCTGGCGCGTGCGCTGGCCAAGAACGCGCCGCTGATGCTGCTCGACGAACCGCTGGTGAACCTCGACTACAAGCTGCGCGAAGGGCTGCGCGAGGAGCTGACCCAGCTGTTCGCGAGCGGCGATTCCACCGTCGTCTACGCCACCACCGAGCCGACCGAGGCCCTGCTGCTCGGCGGCTACACCGCGGTGATGGATGCCGGCGAGCTGCTGCAGTACGGGCCGACCGCCGAAGTCTTCCACCGGCCGAAATCGATCCGCGTCGCGCGCGCTTTCAGCGACCCGCCGATGAACCTGCTGCCGGGCACGGCGGCGGCGATCGGCGTGCAGCTGCAGGGCGGCGTGCAGCTCGGCGTCGCGATGCCGAAGATGCAGGGCGCCGGCGCGCTGACCGTCGGCGTGCGCGCGAGTGCCTTGCGGGTGCGTCAGCGCGACGGCGACGTGGCCCTGGACGGCAAGGTCGAACTGGCCGAGATCTCCGGCTCGGACACCTTCGTGCACGTCGCGACCCCGGTCGGCGAGATCGTTGCGCAACTCACCGGCGTGCACTACTTCGAGCTGGGCGTAGCGCTGACGGTCTACGTCGATCCGCGCCAGGTCTACGTCTTCGACGCGAACGGCGACCTGCTGGTCGCGCCGGCGACCGAACTGAAGAAACTCAACTGACATGGCCCGCATCGACCTCGACCTCGCGCACTCGTACAAGCCGAACCCCTCGGCCGACGAGGACTACGCCCTGCTGCCGCTGAAGACCACATTCCGCGACGGCGGCGCCTATGCCTTGCTCGGCCCCTCGGGCTGCGGCAAGACGACGATGCTCAACATCATCTCCGGCCTGGTCCAGCCCTCTCATGGCACGGTGAAGTTCGACGGCGCCGACATGACGAAGAAGACGCCGCAGCAGCGCAACATTGCCCAGGTGTTCCAGTTCCCGGTCATCTACGACACGATGACGGTGGCGCAGAACCTCGCCTTCCCGCTGCGCAACCGCGGCGTCGCGGCCGACAAGATCAAGCAGCGTGTCGGCAAGATCGCCGAAATGCTGGAGATGAGCAACCAGCTCGACCAGCGCGCGGCCGGCCTCGCCGCGGATGCCAAGCAGAAGATCTCGCTCGGCCGCGGCCTGGTGCGCGAAGACGTCTCGGCGGTGCTGTTCGACGAGCCACTGACCGTGATCGACCCGCACCTGAAGTGGCAGCTGCGCAGGAAGCTCAAGCAGATCCATCACGAGCTGAAGCTGACCCTGATCTACGTCACGCACGACCAGGTCGAGGCGCTGACCTTCGCCGAAGAGGTGGTGGTGATGACACGCGGCCGCGCGGTGCAGATCGGCGGCGCGGACCAGCTCTTCGAGCGGCCGGCGCATACCTTCGTCGGGCACTTCATCGGCTCGCCGGGCATGAACTTCCTGCCGGCGACGGTCAGGGGCGGCAGTGTCGAAGTGGGCGGCCATCGCCTGGGAGGCACGGACGCGATCGGCCGCTTGCCGGCCAGCGGCGAGTTCAAGCTCGGCGTGCGGCCGGAGTACGTCGCGATCACCGCGTCGGGGACTCCGGGGGCCTTGCCGGTCGAAGTCACGCAGTCGCAGGACATCGGCACCTATTGGCTGATCACCGCGAAACACGGCGACTCGCTGGTGCGCGCGCGGCTGAGTGCCGAGCTGAAGGCGCCGCAGGTCGGCGACCATGTCTGGCTCTCGGTGCTGGGCTCGCACACCTGCTTCTACGACAACGAGGAGCTGGTCGCATGAGTGCGATGAAACCTGTCAACCAGAAGGCCTGGTTCCTGATCCTGCCGGTGCTGCTGTGCGTGGCCTTCTCGGCCATCCTGCCGCTGATGACGGTCGTCAACTACTCGGTGCAGGACATCATCTCGCCCGAGCGCCGGGTCTTCGTCGGCACCGAGTGGTTCAAGTCGGTGATGCGCGACGACGAGCTGCTCGAAGCGCTGATGCGCCAGATCACGTTCTCGCTGTCGGTGCTGATCGTCGAGATTCCGCTCGGCATTTCGCTCGCGCTGTCGATGCCGGCGGCGGGCTGGCGCTCGTCGGCGGTGCTGGTCGTGGTCGCGATCTCGCTGCTGATTCCGTGGAACGTGGTCGGCACGATCTGGCAGATCTATGGCCGCACCGATATCGGACTGATGGGTTGGACACTCGCGAGACTCGGCATCAACTACAACTACACCGGCAGTGCGAGCGACGCCTGGCTGACGGTGCTGGTGATGGATGTCTGGCACTGGACGCCGCTGGTCGCGCTGCTGTGTTTCGCCGGGCTGCGCGCGATCCCCGATGCCTACTACCAGGCCGCGCGCATCGACGGTGCCAGCAAGTTCGCGGTGTTCCGCTACATCCAGCTGCCCAAGCTGCGCGGCGTGCTGATGATCGCGGTGCTGCTGCGCTTCATGGACAGCTTCATGATCTACACCGAGCCCTTCGTGCTGACCGGCGGCGGCCCCGGCAATGCGACCACCTTCCTGAGCCAGTACCTGACGCAGAAGGCGGTCGGCCAGTTCGACCTCGGCCCGGCCGCCGCCTTCTCGCTGATCTATTTCCTGATCATCCTGCTGCTCTGCTTCATCCTCTACAACTGGATGCAGCGGGTCGGCACGCAAGACACGTCGGAGGCCGGCCATGAGTGACAGGTGGTTCAAGAAGCGCATCGTCTTCCTCGCGCTGTACCTGATCTTCGCGATCCTGCCGGTCTATTGGATGGTCAACATGTCGTTCAAGACGAACGAAGAGATCCTCTCGACCTTCAGTCTCTGGCCGCAGACTTTCACGACCGCTCACTACCACACGATCTTCACCGACGTCTCGTGGTACTCGGGCTACATCAACTCGATGATCTACGTGGCGATCAACACGGTGATCTCGCTGCTGGTCGCGCTGCCGGCGGCCTATGCCTTCTCGCGCTACACCTTCCTCGGCGACAAGCACGTCTTCTTCTGGCTGCTGACGAATCGCATGACGCCGCCGGCGGTCTTCCTGCTGCCCTTCTTCCAGCTCTACACCACGCTCGGCCTGATGGACACGCACATCGCGGTGGCCCTGGCGCATCTGCTGTTCAACGTGCCGCTGGCGGTGTGGATCCTCGAAGGCTTCATGAGCGGCATCCCCCGCGAAATCGACGAGACGGCCTACATCGACGGCTATTCCTTTCCGCGCTTCTTCCTGACGATCTTCATTCCCTTGATCAAGGCGGGTGTCGGCGTCGCCGCCTTCTTCTGCTTCATGTTCAGCTGGGTCGAGCTGCTGATGGCGCGCACGCTGACGAGCGTCAATGCGAAGCCGATCGTCGCGGTGATGACGCGCACCGTCTCGGCTTCGGGCATGGACTGGGGGGTGCTCGCCGCGGCCGGCGTGCTGACCATCGTGCCGGGCGCGATCGTGATCTGGTTCGTGCGCGACTACATCGCGAAGGGTTTCGCGATGGGCCGGGTGTAGACAAGACAAGGAGGGCGAAAGACATGTTCGACTGGATGGCCTGGACCACCCCGGTGGCGGTGTTCTTCAGCTGCATCGTGCTGATGCTGGCCGGCATGACGATGTGGGAGCTGAAATCCCCGACCAGCCTGCGCAAGGGCTTCCTGCCGATGGAGACGACACGCGGCGACCGGCTCTTCATCGGCCTCTTGACGGCCGCCTACGTGAATCTCGCCTTCGTCGCGATCAGCGAAAAGATGATCGCCTGGTTCCACCTGGAGCAGGAGCCGTCGATCTGGATCAGCTTCGTGGTCTCGATGCTCTTGCTCGGGCTGATCCTGCGCAAGGGCTGAGGCGGGAGATTTGAAAAGGCATGCGGCCGTTCCTTCCCAGCCGCATGCCCGTGTGAACAGCGGGAAGCATCCGAGGAGACTTCAATGAAATTGCGCTTGAATGCCGTGGCCTTTGCAGCTGCCGCCCTGGCCCTGGGCCAGAGCGCGTGGGCCGGTGAACCGGAGGCCAAGAAATGGATCGATGCCGAGTTCCAGCCTTCCACCTTGTCGAAGGACAAGCAGATGGAGGAAATGAAATGGTTCATCGAGACCGCCGCGAAGCTGAAGGGCAAGGGCGTCAACGAGATCTCGGTCGTCTCGGAGACCATCACGACGCACGAGTACGAATCGAAGACGCTCACCAAGGCCTTCGAGGAGATCACCGGCATCAAGGTCAAGCACGACATCATCCAGGAAGGCGACGTGGTCGAGAAGCTGCAGACCTCGATGCAGTCCGGCAAGTCGATCTACGACGGCTGGATCTCGGACTCGGACCTGATCGGCACGCACTACCGCTACGGCAAGATCCTGTCGCTGACGGAGTACATGGGCGGGGCCGGCAAGGAATACACCAATCCCGGACTCGACCTGAAGGACTTCATCGGCACCAGTTTCACGACCGCGCCGGACAAGCAGATGTACCAGCTGCCGGACCAGCAGTTCGCCAATCTCTACTGGTTCCGCGCCGACCTGTTCGCGAAGAAGGACCTGCAGGACAAGTTCAAGGCCAAGTACGGCTATGAGCTGGGCGTGCCGCTGAACTGGAGCGCCTACGAAGACATCGCCGAGTTCTTCACCAACGACGTGAAGACGATCGACGGCAAGCCGATCTACGGCCACATGGACTACGGCAAGAAGGACCCGTCGCTCGGCTGGCGCTTCACCGATGCCTGGCTGTCGATGGCCGGCACCGCCGACGTCGGCATCCCGAACGGCCTGCCGATCGACGAATGGGGCATCCGCGTTGCCGACGACAAGTGCACCCCGGTCGGCGCCTCGGTCTCGCGCGGCGGGGCGACCAATTCGCCGGCCGCGGTCTACGCGCTGACCAAGTACATCGACTGGATGAAGAAGTACGCGCCGAAGGAAGCCACCGGCATGACCTTCGGCGAGTCCGGCCCGGTGCCGGCGCAAGGCCAGATCGCGCAGCAGATCTTCTGGTACACCGCGTTCACCGCCGACATGACGAAGAGCGGCCTGCCGGTCGTGAATGCCGATGGTACGCCGAAGTGGCGCATGGCGCCCGGCCCGAATGGCCCGTACTGGAAGCAGGGCATGCAGAACGGCTACCAGGACGTGGGCTCGTGGACCTTCTTCAAGAGCCATGATCCGAACCGCGTCGCCGCGGCCTGGCTGTACGCGCAGTTCGTGACCAGCAAGACGGTCTCGCTGAAGAAGTCGATCACCGGCCTGACCTTCATCCGCGACAGCGACATCCGCGCCGACTACTTCACCCAGAACGCGAACAAGTACGGCGGACTGATCGAGTTCTATCGCAGCCCGGCGCGGGTCGCGTGGACGCCGACCGGCACCAACGTGCCCGATTATCCGAAGCTGGCCCAGCTCTGGTGGAAGAACGTCGCGGTCGCGGTGACCGGCGAGAAGACGCCGCAGGCCGCGATGGACAACCTCGCGAAGGAGATGGACGACGTGATGGGCCGCCTCGGCCGCGCCGGCATGGAGCATTGCGCGCCGAAGCTGAACCCGGTCAGCGATCCGGCCAAATGGCTGAGCGACAAGGGCGCGCCGTGGAAGAAGCTGGCCAACGAGAAGCCGAAGGGCGAGACCATCGGCTACGACAAGCTGCTGGGCGCGTGGAAGGAGGGGCGCGTGCGCTGATGGCCTGACGCCGTCATCGGCATCGGAGGCCGTGCCGCGGGCGATCCTCGAGATCGTTGCGGCACGGCCTTCGTGTTCTGATTCGCCCTCATGAAGATCACCTTCCGTTGCGACCCGGCGCTGATCGACCTGCTGCCGCGCCCGATCCCCGCGGGCAAGGCGGCGCTGCCCGACTGGCTGCGCGCGATGGCGCCGCGCCAGCATTCGGCGGTGCACGGCCGGGCCATCCGCACCGTCAAGCAATGCCCGCCGTTCGTCGATGCGATGTCGCACGGTTTCCTGTTGCTGCTGCCTTGCGATGTCGCGGTGAAGGACCAGCAGTTCAGCTGGGACTGGACGCTGCCGCCGCTCGCGCTGCACAACCATCCGCGGGCACCGCTGAGCTTCCATGTGCCGGAGCAGTTGATCGGCTCGCCGCTGGCGCGCGGCGGACGCTCGGCGCTGAAGTTCAACAGCTTCTGGACGATCGAGCTGGAGCCGGGCTGGTCGCTGATGGCGGCACATCCGCTGAACCGCGACGATCTGCCGTTCCGGCTGGTCAGCGGGCTGGTCGACGCGGATCGGTTCAGCGATGCCGGCATCAATTTCCCGGCGGTGTGGATCGATCCGGGCTTCAGCGGCGTGCTGCCGCGTGGCATGCCGTTTGCGCAGTGCTATCCGGTGCCGCGCGAGGTTCCGGAGCTGGTGTGCGAGGCGATGTCCGATGAGCGGCTGCGGCGCTATGAGTCGGTGAGCGCCCAGGTCGTTGCCGGTCCGGGCGTTTATCGCAAGCAGTACCGCAGCAAGCGGGGCCCGGCCTGAGGCCCCCGAGGGGGAGCGGCCGGGCGCTCGGCCCGCGGCCGACGGCTTGACACAGGGTGTCTCGTGCGCCGGACCGGGGCTGCGCGTCAGCCGGGCATCGCCGTCAGGCTGTCGCGCAGCGCGCCGAGATCCAGCCACAGACGGCCCTGCGGCGCGGCGGCGAGTGCATGCGCGATGCGGCCGAAGCTGTCTTCGCGCGCGCGGTAGGCGCGGGCATAGGCCTGCAGTGCTTCGTCGATGCGGCCGGCTTCCTGCAGCACGATGCCCAGGTTGACTTCGGCTTCGGCACGCTGCGGCGCCAGGCGGAGCACCTGGCGCAAGGCTTCGGCAGCGCCGTCGAAGGCACGCAGATCCTGGCGTGCCAGTGCGAGATCGAACCAGGCATCGGCATGGGCGGGCACCATCGCGACCACGGCTTCGAAGCCGCGCGCCGCGTCGTCGATCCGGCCGCAGGCGTAGTGCGTCTGCGCCAGTGCGTAGCGCGCATCCGGCCGCTGCGGCATCAGGGCCTGGGCCTCGGTGTGATAGGCCAGCGCGGCCGGCAGGTCGCCCTCGGCGCGCGCCGCGTCGCCGGCGATCAGCAGCGAAGGCCCATGCCCGGGCCGCAGCGCTAGGCTGGCCGCGATGTGGCGTCTTGCGCCGGCCGTGTCGCCCTGCTGCAGGCAGAGCAGCGCGAGCAACTGCAGCAACGCGGCATGGCGCGGGGCCTTGGCCAGCGCCTGCTCGCACACCGTCCGCGCGGCCGCGCGCTGGCCGGCATTGAGGAGTTGGATGGCCTGCGCCAGCAAGTGGTCGGCGGAGTTGGCGGCAGCGGGCATGGCGGGATGGTAAGGCGCTCAGCGCGGCAACTGCACCACGACCTCCAGCCCCGGCGCGGCGTTGCGGATCGCCAGCGTGCCGCCATGTGCCTCGGCCACGAGGCGGCACAGATGCAGCCCGAGGCCGACGCCGCCGGTCGCGCGCTGGCGCGCACTGTCGGCGCGATAGAACGGCTCGGCGAGGTGCGGCAGGTGCTCTTCCGGCACGCCGGGGCCGAAGTCGCGCACGCTCAGGCGCGGGCCGCCGCCGCCGGCCGTGATCGCGACCAAGGGCGGCGCGGCGGCGGCGCGGCTGTGCCGCAGCGCGTTGTCGATCAGGTTGCGCAGCAGCAGCCGCATGCGCACCCGGTCCAGCGGCAAGGTCACGCTTTCGCTGGCCGGTGCGAGCGAGATCTCGCGCTGCGCGAAATGGCTGGCGATCACGTCTTGCAGCAACTCGTTCAGGTCGGTGGGCTCGGTCTGCAGCACGGCATGGCCGGCGGCCAGCCGTTCGCTTTCGAGCAGGTCGCTGATCAGATCGCGCATCTCCCCCAGATCGCGCAGCAGGGCGCGCTGCGCATCGCTGTCGTCGATCAGTTCGGCATTCACGCGGGCGCGTGTCAGCGGCGAGCGCAGCTCGTGGCTGATCGCCAGAAGCAGGCCGCGTTTGGCGTCCAGCATGCGCTGCAGATCGGCGGCCATGGTGTCGACCTGCTGTGCCAGCTCGCCGAGTTCATCGCGCCGCGCCACCGCGATCGGCCGCGAAAAGTCGCCGCGCCCATAACGTTGCACCCCGGCGCCGATCAGCTCGATCGGGCGCAGCATGCGGCTGACGCGCAGCCAGGCCGTCGCGACCAGCGCCAGCAGCGCCGCCAGCATCGCCCAGCCGACGGTGCGGACGTTCGACTCCTGCGGCGGCGCGACGAGGCCGAAAGTGACGCGGTGGCCGTCGCTCAGTTGGCGGGTCGTCCAGCCGTCCTTCCAGCGGCCATCGTCGTCGCGCTGCCGGCCGCTGCTTCGCCCGGGGTGCGAGTCCCAGTTGACCACCGGCCCTTCGATGCGGATGCGTATCGGCAGCCGCGCCACCATCTCGGCTGCCTTGCTGGTGGAAGGCGGCGTGCCGAGTTCGGCCGCGGCCAGGTCGAGATAGTGCGTCACCAGTGGTGCGGCATAGCGCGCAAAGCCGCCTTGCAGCATTCGCTGCATCCCGATCAGCAGCACCACGGTCATCGCGAACGCGAGCAGCAGGAACAAGCCCACCATGCGCCAGCGCAACGAATGCGCGAAGCGGCGGCGCGCTTCGGGCCAGCGCGCCAGCAGCCTCACGGGGCACCCTGCGCGCCATACCTGGCCTGACCCGGCGCGCTCACTGGGTGTCTCATACCCGACCTCCGGCGAAGGCATAGCCGGCGTTGCGCAGCGTCTTGATGCAGTCGAGCGGTTCGAGCTTCTTGCGCAGCCGGCTGACGAGGATGTCGACGGCGCGGGTGTAGAGCTCTTCGGCTGCGTGGCCGCGCAGGCGTTCGAGGATCTGCTCGCGGCTGAAGACCTTGTTCGGCTCGCGCGCCAGCAGCGCCAGCAGCTCGAACTCGGCGCCGGTGAGCTCGACCGCTTCGCCGCCGCGCAGCACCTGGCGACGGTCCAGGTCGATCTGCAGGCCGTCGAAGCTCACGCGCCGCACCTCGGCCGCCGCTCGGGGCCCGCTGCGCCGCAGGATGGTCTGCAGGCGCGCCAGCAGCTCACGCGGCTCGAAGGGCTTGGGCAGGTAATCGTCGGCGCCGAGCTCGAGGCCGACGACACGGTCCATCACCTCGCCGCGCGCGGTCAGCATCACGATCGGGATCTCGCTTTCCTTGCGGATCGTGCGGCAGAGCTCGAAGCCGTCCATCTCGGGCAGCATCACGTCGAGGATGGCGGCGTCGAAACCGCCCGCGCGCAGCAGCGCCAGGCCGGCGCTGGGCCGGCTGGCGCAATGCAGTTCGAAGTCGACGCGGGCGAAGTAGGCGGTCAACGGGGCCGCCAGCAGTTCATCGTCGTCGATCAGCAGAAGGCGTCGCATGAGCGCGATTGTGTTGCGTGCATCAGCCAGCGGCCAGAGGCGGATGGCCTTCGGCGGGCACGAAGAATCCGCAGGGACTCTTCGTGTCCGGCCTCAGCCAGTCGCCAGAGGCACGCGGCCTTCGGCAGGCACGAAGAGTCCGCAGGGACTCTTCGTGTCCGGCCTCAGCCTTTCCAGCCGTGGCGCTTCTGCATGAAGTCGCGCACCTTCTGCTGCTGCTCCGGCTTCAGGCTGTCGAAGAAATCCGCTGCCGCGGCGATCACCTCGGGGCTCTTGCTGGTGATCGCGCCGGTCTTCGCCTGCACCAGTGCCTGCGCGCGGGCGCGGTCGAAATTCGGGCCGGCCACCAGCGCCTGCACTTCGGCGCGCGGGTCGCTCGTGTCGCCCTTCAGCGCCTGCTTCTGTTCCTGCAGCTTGTCGGCGAGCACGCCGAGCTTGGCCTTTTGCGTCGCGTCGAGCGCCAGCTTGTCGCTCACGCGGTCGATTATCTTGGCCCTGAAGCGGGCCGCATCTTCCGCGCTCATCGACTGCCAGCCATGGCCGCGGTCCGCACAGGCGGCCAGGCCGCCGAGCAGGATGGAAGCGCTGAAGACGGCGATCAGGCTGCGTTTGATCCAGGTTTTCATCGCGTTGCTTTCCTTGTCGCCACGAAGGGCGTGTTGAAGATGAGGCGATGGTGCTGGGTGTCTGCTGTCGCGTCCTTTCGGTGGGGTATCGTCGTGTATCGTTTCTTTTCGGTGATGAAGAAATTTCAAGGGAGGGCATGATGCGACGCAGATCGTTGATGTTGTCGGCGGCCGGTGCGCTGCTGCCGATGGGGATGCCCGGCAACAGCCGGGCGCAGGCCGGGCCGCGGACTTACGCGGTCCTGTCGTTGGTGGGGGACAGAATCGACATCGTTACCTTCCAGCTCGCCACGGGGAGCTCGCTCGATCGCAACGTCCATCGGCAGGTCCCGCTCGGCGACGGCGTGTTCGACGAAAGTGCGCTCGAGGCCGCCAAGACGGCACTGGAGAAGAGCGATGCCGGTGCTCAGGTGCAGCTGTTCGCCGTTTCCGCGCCCAGCCTGTTCGACAATCAGCAGCGACTCGTCGAAGGTGGCAAGCTTTCGCTGCCGGCGGCGATCGACGCGGCCGTGAGGGCAGACGGCGCAACGCATCTGCTGCTGATCACCAAGTATCGATCGGAGGCGGCCATGTCGGCGGAAAAGGGGCACCTCGGCGCCGGCAAGCTGGAGGGTCTGGGCTTCTACGTCGATCATGTGACGATGACCCGTCGTTCCGACACCGACGAAATCGGCGAGGGATTCATCGCACCCTTCGTCTATATCAAGGCCTCGCTATTCGATTTGAAGAGCTCCTTGCTGCTGCGTGAACAGAGCATGACGGGGTCCCACGTGCGGTCCGCCTCTCGTGCCGAGAACAGCTCCGATCCCTGGGACGCGCTTACGCCGGCCGCGAAGGTGAGCATGCTGCGCAGCCTGATCGAACAGGAGATCGCTCGCGTCGTGCCGGAGCTGGTCTCCCACTGAGGCGCGACTGCATCGCCTGGCGCGGCAGTTGCACAATGGCTGTCGCGATGACTCCGTCGAACTACTACCGCCCCGGCGACCCGATCGATTGGCCCGCAGTGCGGTCGGCGCTTGCAGGCCTGTCGATCGACGAGGCCCCCGAAGCCCTCGAACGCGCCGGATCGGACTACCACTGGTACAGCCCGATCCTCGCCGAGCGCCTGAAAGGCTGCCGCCCCGATCTGATCGTCAAGCCCGGCAGCGTCGACGAGGTGCTGCAGCTTGCCGCCGTCTGCGCCCGCCACCGCGTGCCGCTGACGGTGCGCGGCGGCGGCACCGGCAACTACGGCCAATGCGTGCCGCTGCATGGCGGCATCGTGATGGACGCCACCGGGCTCGACCGGCTTTTGCGCATCGAGTCCGGCTGGGCGCGAGTCGAGGCCGGCATGCTGCTGCACACGCTGACCCTCGCCGCCCGCGAGACCGGCCAGCAGCTGCGCATGTTCCCGTCGACCGAGCGCATCGCGACGGTCGGCGGCTTCATCGCCGGCGGGCATTCCGGCATCGGTTCGATGCGCCACGGCATCCTGGCCGATCCGGGCAACGTGCGGCGGCTGCGCGTGATCACGCTCGAGGATCCGCCGCAGCTGCTCGACCTCATCGGCACCGACATCCAGAAGGCGCACCACGCCTACGGCACCAACGGCATCCTGGTCGAGGTCGACATCGCGCTGACCGGCTTCGTCGAATGGCAGCACACGATCACGCTGTTCGACAGCTACGACGCGCTGCTGCAATTCGGCCTCGCGGTGGGCGCCGCCGCGGTCGCCGAGCCCTGCGAGATCGATGTGTTCCAGCTCTCCGCCGTCGAGCGCCGCATCACGCCGTACTACGCCGGCCTGCGCGACCGGCTCGAAGACGCGGATGCGATGTTCGCCCAGGTCGCGCCCGGCTCGATGGCCGCCTATGAAGCGCTCGCCGGGCGCATGGGCGGCCGCGTGGCGGTCCGCGGCACCGAGGCCGAGCTGCTCGCGCAGGGCCTGCCGTCGGCCACCGAGTGCGCCTACAACCACACCACGCTGGAAGCGCTGAAATCCGACCGCCATGTGACCTACCTCCAGGTCGCCTACCCCGGTCCGCTGTTGGACCACGACCTCCAAATGCCTGCGGCGTCGTCCCCCGAGGGGAGCCCAGGCCGCTTGGAGCGGCCCGGCGCTGGCCTGGCCGCGCTGGTGCGCCGGCAGATGCAGCGCTTCGGCGACGAGGTCCTGATGCATCACGAGTTCTCGCGAGCCGGCGGCGAGCTGGTCGCGTTCGCGCTGCCGCTGGTGCAGTACTTCGACGAGGCTCAGGTCCGCGAGCTGATCGCGAGCTTCGAGGCCGATGGCTGCCGCATCTTCGATCCGCACACCTTCGTGATCGAAGACGGCGGCATGAAGCAGGTCGACGAAGCGCAGCTCGCATTCAAGCTGCGCGCCGATCCGATGGGCCTGATGAACCCGGGCAAGACACGCGCGTGGGACGAACGCATGCTGGGCCGCCGCTCCGCCGCATGAAGCTGCTGCTCGTCTACTGCCATCCCGATCCGGCGAGTTTCGGCGCCGTCGTCCGGCAGCACGCGGCGCAGGCCCTGAAGGCCGCCGGCCACGAGCTGCGCGAGATCGATCTCTACGCCGAAGGCTTCCAGCCGGTGCTCAGCTACGACGAACGGCAGAGCTACCACACGCAGACCGAGCGAAACGTGGCCGCGGTGGCGCCGCATGTCGACGCGCTGCGCTGGGCCGATGGCTGGCTCGTCGTCTATCCCACGTGGATGTATGGCGCGCCGGCGATGCTGAAGGGTTGGCTCGACCGGGTGTGGCTGCCCGGCGTGACCTTCAGCATGCCGGCCGGCAACCGGCGCCTCATCCGCGGCGAGCTCGGCAACATCCGGCTCTTCATCGGCATCACCACCTCGGGCTCGCCGTGGTGGTGGCTGAAGCTGATCGGCGACCCGGGGCGCAGCCTGTTCATGAAGGGCATGAGGCCGCTCTACGCGCGGCGCTGCCGCATGCGCTGGATGCAGCTGTACAACATGGATCATGCGAGCCAGGCCGATCGATCGGACTTCCTCGCGCGCATCGACCGCGACTTGCCGCGTTTCACCGCCCTGACGACAGACCAATGACCACCGCCCAACCGCTCGCGAAGTATTCGGCCTGGCGCCGCGCCGGGGACTTCATCTTCCTCTCCGGCGTGATCGCGGTCGAACCGTCGAGCTCGACCATCGTCAGGGGTTATGCCGACATCCCGCCCGAAGCGCGCGCGCTGCTCGGCCAGACCGGCGAGTTCTCCACCGACATCAAGGAAGGCCCGATCCTCGCGCAGAGCTGGTTCGTGCTCGACCGCATCCGCAGCACCATCGAGGCGGCGGGCGGCCGGATGGACGACGTGTTCAAGCTGGTGCAGTACTTTCGCCACCTCGATCACTTTCCGTACTACAGCCGGGTGAGGAAACTCTTCTTCAGCGGCGAGCCGCCGGTGTCGACGGTGGTCGAAGTGAGTGCCATGCTGCCCACCGACGACATCCTGATCGAAGTCGAAGCCACGGCTTATCTGCCGCTGAACAAGGGGTCCACGCCATGATGCACGGCTATTGCCCGCCGAAGCGTTTCCTGCCCTACCTGAGCTGGACGCAGATTGCTGAGCTGCCCGACAAGGCGAACACCGTGGTCGTGCTGCCCGCCGGTGCGATCGAGCAGCACGGCGCGCACCTCCCCTGCGCGGTCGACAGCATCATCTCGGCCGGCGTGGTCGGCCATGCGCTGGCGCGGCTGCCCGACGCGGTGCCTGCCTACTCCCTCGCGCCCATCACCTACGGCAAGAGCGACGAACACCTGCACTTCCCAGGCACGATGACGCTCGAAGGCACGACCTTGCTGGCGATGGTCACCGAGATCGGCGAATCGGTATACCGCGCCGGCTTTCGCAAGCTCTTGATCGTCAACGCGCACGGCGGCCAGCCGCAGGTGATGGAGATGGCGGCGCGCGAGCTGCGCCTGCGCCATGGCGACTACGTCGTCGTGCCGCACTTCACCTGGCGCGTGGCCCACGTGGCGAACCGGTTCATGACCGAGAAGGAACGCAAGCTCTCGATGCATGCCGGCCATGCCGAGACGGCGATCATGATGGCGCTCGCGCCCGAGACGGTGCACATGGAGCGGGCGGTGGCGAACTACCCGCCCGAGTTCCCCTGCAAGACACTCTCGCCCGACGGCCGCCCCGCCGCCGCGTGGACGGCACGCGATTTCGGCCCCAGCGGCGTGATCGGCGATCCGCTGCCCGCCACGCCCGAGCAGGGCCGGGCGATCCTCGACTCGCTGGCCGAGAGCTGGGCGCGCGGCATCACTGAGCTGCATGAATTGCGCTGGCCCGAGCGCGAGGAAGCGTCCTGGGGCAGATCGCACCATGGCGGCTTCATCGCCGCACCATGACGACGCAGCCGCCGCGCGGCGCCGTGGCATATCGTTTGCACCCGGCTCGTCGGCGAGCGACGACCACCGAACCCACCCCACCGAGGAGACCATCATGACCATTCATCCGCTGCGTGCGTTGTTGTTCAGCGTTGCCACGCTCGCCGCCGCCACCGGCGCGCAGGCCGACGAGAAATTCATCTACCAGACCAACTGGTTCGCCCAGGCCGAGCACGGCGGCTTCTACCAGGCGCTGGCCGACGGCACCTACAAGAAGGCCGGCCTCGACGTGACGATCAAGCAGGGCGGCTCCCAGGTCAACGGCATGCAGCTGCTCGCGGCCGGCCAGGTCGACTGCTTCATGGGCTACGACGTGCAGAGCCTGAAGGGCTGGGAGCAGGGTATCGAGTCGGTGACTGTCGCCTCGGCGTTCCAGAAAGACCCGCAGGTGCTGATCGGCCACCCCGAGACGCTGAAGAAGATGGAGGACCTGAAGGGCAAGACCATCCTGATCTCCGCCGATGCGAACAGCACCTACTGGCCCTGGCTGAAGGCCACCTATCACCTCGAGGAGAGCCAGGCCCGCCCCTACACCTTCAACATCCAGCCCTTCATCGCCGACAAGAACGTGGTGCAGCAGGGCTACCTGTCGAGCGAGCCGTTCGCGATCGAGAAGGAAGCCAAGTTCAAGCCGACTGTCTTCCTGCTGTCGGACTACGGCTGGTCGCCCTACTCGACCACGATCCTCTGCATGGCCAAGACCGTGAAGGAGCGGCCGAAGGCGATCGCCGCGTTCATCAAGGCCAGCATGGAAGGCTGGAAGAGCTACCTCTACGGCGATCCTTCGGCCGCGAACGCGCTGATCAAGAAGGACAACCCGAACATGACCGATGACCTGATCGCCAACGGCATCGTGAAGCTGAAGGAAACCGGCATGGTCTTCGGCGGCGATGCGGCCAAGCTCGGCGGCGGCGTGATCACCGATGCGCGCATGAAGACGACCTACGACATGCTGGTGAAGATGAAGCTGCTCGATCCGGCCAAGGTGGACCTGAAGAAGACCTACACGACGCAGTTCGTGAAGGACATCAAAGTCCTGCCTTGAGGATGGTTGAATGAGTACAGCGAGCCCAAGCGCCGGGCCGCCCCAAGCCGGGCCCGACCCCCTCGGGGGGGTGACCGCCGCACCCGGCGGGCGGGGGGCTCCATGATGCCCGCGGTTGAAGTGCTGTCGGTCGAGAAGACCTACCCCAACGGCACCCGCGCGCTGCAGCCGGTCGACCTGACGGTGCAGGAAGGCGAGTTCGTCACCCTGCTGGGGCCCTCGGGCTGCGGCAAGAGCACCTTGCTGAAGATGATCGCCGGCCTGCTTGCGCCGAGCAGTGGCCGCTTGATGCTGTGGAGCAAACCCGTCGACCAGCTCGAAGCCGGTGGCCATCGCCTGTCGTTCGTGTTCCAGGAGCCGACCTTGATGCCCTGGGCCCGGGTGCAGGCCAACGTGCGGCTGCCGCTCGACCTGCGCGGCATGCCCGCCGCGGAGGCCGAACCGCGGGTGCGTGACGCATTGGCCTTGGTCGGGCTCGACAAGTTCGCCGGCAGCCTGCCGCGCGAACTCTCCGGCGGCATGCAGATGCGCGTTTCGATCGCGCGCGGCCTGGTCACGCAGCCGACCCTGCTGCTGATGGACGAGCCCTTCGGCGCGCTCGACGAGATCACGCGCAACCGGCTCGACAGCGACCTGCTCGCGCTGTGGCAGCAGAAGAAGCTGACCGTCATCTTCGTCACGCACTCGATCTACGAGGCGGTGTATCTGTCGACCCGTGTGGTCGTGATGGCGGCGCGGCCGGGGCGCATCGTCGACGAGGTGGCGATCGACGAGCCCTATCCGCGCGACGCGGGCTTTCGCGTCTCGACCACGTTCAGCGGCTATGCGCGCCGCCTGCAGGACAGCCTGCTGCGCGCCAGCGGCAATGTCGACGAAGCGCTGGCATGAGCGGCCACTCGGTGCTCGGCCGCGAGAACGTGCAGCGGGTGGTCTACCCCGCGCTCGTCGCGGTGGTCTTGATCGGGCTCTGGCATGGGCTCGTGATCGCTTTCCAGATCCCGCGCTTTCTCGTGCCTTCGCCGTGGGTCGTCGCCGAGACGCTGGTGAAGGACTGGTCGCTGCTGATGGGCGCCTTGTTCAACACGCTGAAGATCACCGTCTTTGCTTTCCTGTGCGCGACCGTGCTCGGCGTGCTGATCGCGTTCGCCTTCGTGCAGAGCCGGCTGATCGAGACGGCGCTGTTCCCGTATGCGGTGCTGCTGCAGGTCACGCCGATCGTCGCGATCGCGCCCTTGATCATCATCTGGGTGAAGAACCCGACCGCTTCGCTGGTGATCTGCGCGACGCTGGTCGCGCTGTTCCCGATCATCGCCAACACCACGCTCGGCCTGCGCAGCGTGAACGCCGGGCTGATGAGCTACTTCAAGCTGAACCGCGCGAGCCGCCTGCAGACCTTGTGGCGGCTGCGCATCCCGAGTGCCTTGCCGTACTTCTTCGGCGGGCTGCGCATCAGCAGCGGGCTGGCGCTGATCGGCGCGGTGGTGGCCGAGTTCGTCGCCGGCACCGGCGGCACCGGCACGGGGCTGGCGTATCAGATCCTGCAGTCGGGCTATCAGCTCAACATCCCGCGCATGTTCGCGGCCCTGCTGCTGATCACGTTGACCGGGGTGTTGCTGTTCGCCGCGATGGCGTTGCTGTCATCATGGGCGCTCGGGAGCTGGCATGAGAGCGAGGTGCGGCATGATTGAATCGACCCATGGCTGATCTGCTCCTGCGCGGCGCCGCGCACCTCTGGACGGGCTTGCCGGGCGCCGCGATGCGGCATCGGGCCGGCACCGACATCCGAGTCCGCGGCAACCTCATCGCGGCCATCGGCACGCTCGAACCCGAGCCCGGCGAGCGGGTGATCGACGCGGCCGGCTGCGTCATCTACCCCGGCTGGGTCAACACGCATCACCATCTTTTCCAGAGCCTGCTGAAAGGCATACCGGCCGGTATCAACCTGCCGCTCGTCCCCTGGCTCGCGGCGGTGCCGGTGCCGTACCGGCGCTTCTTCGACGATGAACGCGTGCTGCGCATCGCCGCGCGCATCGGCCTCGTCGAGCTGATGCTCTCGGGCTGCACGACGGTCGCCGATCACCAGTATCTCTACTACCCCGGCATGCCCTATGACGCCTCGGCGATCGTCTTCGACGAAGCCGAGAAGCTCGGCCTGCGCTTCGTGCTGTGCCGCGGCGGGCAGACTGTCGCTCGCGACTTCGACCGCCATGCCCCGCCGCAGGCTGCGCCCGAAACGCTGGAAGCCTTCATGGCCTCGGTGGAAGCCGACGTGCATCGCTATCACGACCCCTCGCCGACGAGCATGCGCCGCGTCGCGAGCGCGATCACGACGCCGAACTGGTCCTGCCGCGAAGACGAGCTGAAGCCGCTGGCACGCGAGGCGCGGCGGCTCGGCATCCGCCTGCACAGCCACTGGTGCGAGACCCATGACTACGTCCGTTGGGCGCGCGAGGTGCAGGGCTGCACGCCGATGCAGTTTCTCGAGCGGCACGAGTGGGTGGGGCCGGACGTGTGGTTCGCGCACATGGTCCACCTCGGCGACCGCGACCTGCAGTCCTGCGCCGAGAGCGGAACGGGGATCGCGCATTGCCCGCAGAGCAACGGGCGGCTGGGCTCGGGCATCGCACGCGTCCCGGAGCTGATGCGCGCCGGCGCGGCGGTCTCGCTGGCGGTGGATGGCGCGGCCTCGAACGAGGCGGCGGACATGTTGAGCGAAGCGCATGCCTGCTGGCTGCTGCACCGTGCCGACCCGCGGGCCGGCGAGCGCGATGGCCTGCAGCCGGGCGGAAACGCTGCGGCGATGACGATCGAGGACGTGGTGCACATCGGCAGCGCGGGTGGCGCACGGGTGCTCGGGCTCGACGGCGTGGGCACGCTGCAGGCCGGCATGGCAGCCGACTTCGCGCTGTACGAACTCGATCAGCCGCGTCACTTCGGCCTGCACGATGCGGCGATCGGGCCGGTCGCGAGCGGCGGTGCTGCGAGCCTGAAGGCCTTGCTCGTCAACGGGCGCGTGGTGGTCGAGGCGGGGGCCGTCCCCGGGCTCGACATGGCCGGGCTGCGCCGCGAAGCGCAGGCGCTGGTCGACCCCATGGGTGCGCGGCAAGGTGATGGGCGCGGTTGACGACCTCGACCGTTAGCACGCCTCGAGATCCAGGTGTGCCCGCGTCCCGCCCCGGGGCTGGCTCTCGAAACGAATGGTGCCGCCCATCTGCTCCACCAGACTGCGTGTGATGACAAGCCCGAGTCCGACGCCTTCGACACGGGTCTTCTCGCGGCCCAGCCGATCGAAGGGCTGGAACAAGCGCTCCATCTGGTCCGCGGTCATGCCGATGCCGTCGTCTTCGACCATGACGGCCACCCTCCCGTTGGCCGATTGTTCGGCGACGAAGGCCACCGTGCCGCCCGGGCGGTTGTACTTCACTGCGTTGGTGGCGAGGTTGAGAAGCACCTGACGCAGACGTGTCGCGTCGGCATGCACGCGCAGGCCGGGCGCAATGCGTGTAGAGAAGCTGATGTTCTGCGCCCCGGCCATCGGGCCGAGCAGCTGCGTGACGGCGCCGACCGTCTCTTCGGGGCTGACGGACGTCATCTGCAGTGACAGCACGCCCTCGGACGCTCGTTGCAAGTCGAGCACGTCGTTGACCATCGCCAGGAGATGACTCCCCGCACTGACGATGTGATCGGCATACGACCGTGCAATGGCCGCATCCTGACTTCCCGAGATCTGCAGCAACTGCGCGAAACCGAGCACCGCATTCAGCGGCGTGCGCAGCTCATGGCTGACGCGCGACATGAACTCGCTCTGGTCGCGGTGGATCCGTTCGCGCACTTCGAGCTTGATGCGCTGTTCCGCCACCTCGGCGAGCTGCTCCGCGGCCTTCTTCTGATCGGTGAGGTCGTGGATCTGGTAGAGCAGGCAGGTCGGCAGGTCGCCTTCGCGCATCAGCGACACGCCGACCAGCGCCCAAAAGGAGGTCTGCCCGTCGCGGCGCAGATAACGCTTCTCGAACTGCACCAGAGGGATGCTGCGGGTCATCAGATCGCTCAGGCGACTGGCCTCGTGATCGACGTCGCCCGGATGCGTGATGGCACCGTTCGACTGTTCGTGCAGCCAGTCTGCATGACAGCCGAGCATGCGGCACAACGCGGCATTGACTTGAAGGAAGCGCCCGTCGAGCGTGACTAGGGCCATGCCCAGCGGGGCGTGATCGAAGGTGTCGCGAAACCTTTGCTCGCTGCTGCGCAGCTGCGCTTCCTGGCGCAGCCTCTGGCGCGCGTCGCGCAGCACCATCACTGCACCCAGCGGATCGCCGCGTTCGTCCTGCACCGGTCCGGCGCACTCGTCGACCGGAACGTAGTTGTGGTCGCGCCGCAGCAACTGTCTCGCGTGGCGGACGTCGACCACGCGCCGCCGCGCCAACGCACTGACGACGGCATTCGGCAACATCGGCCGATCGTCGCGCTGGGAAGGGTCGAACCGGGCGATCTCGGCCACGTCGCGCCCGACTGCCTCGGCCATCGACCAGCCGGTCAGCGCTTCGGCGGCCGGGTTCAGGAAGCGCACGCGGGCGTCCAGTCCCGTCACGATGACGCCGTCCTGAACACACTGCAGGGTCGAGGCGAACCACCGATCGGATTCGCGCAACTGGCGCTCGAGGCGGGACTTGGTCAGAGCGACTTCGATGCCTGCGCGCAGTTCGCCGATCTGGAACGGCTTCGTCAGGTAGCCGTAGGGGGAAGTCTGGGCCGCCCGTCGAACGGTATCGATGTCGCTGTGCGAGGTCAGGAAGACGACAGGCACCGCGAGTTCGCGCCGAAAGATCGCGGCGGCCTCGATGCCGTCCATCGAACCCTCGAGCCTGACATCCATCAGGGCGACTGCCGGAGCATGCTGTCGCGCGAGCTGGATGGCCTGTTCACCGCTTTCCGCAGTCCCGGCCACTCGGTAACCCAGCTCCTCGAGCTGGAGCTGGATGTCCAGCGCGACGACGGACTCGTCTTCGACAATCAGTACGGAATCGAGGTCCATGGCTGCTTTCGATCGATGGCTGCACACTAGATCCTGGGCACGACGGTCGCAAAGATTGCGCCGGCGGCAGGCCGGACTTGAAGCTCTCCTCCCAGCTGGCGCGCCAGGCTGGAGGCAAGCTTCAGGCCCATCGACCTGTTGTCGAACGGATTCTTGCCCGGCGGCAGGCCGACACCGTTGTCGCTGACCGTCAACTCGGCACCGTTCGGTCCATGGCGGCTCAGCGTGACGCAAATCTCGCCGGGACCGTCATCGGGAAAGGCATGTTTGAGGCTGTTGGTCACCAGTTCGCACAGCAGCAGCCCGAACGGCACCGCAGCGTCGAGACCGGTCTCGATGACGTCGATCTTCTGGCGCAGCGCGATCCCGCGCCCCCGCGCGCCCGCGGCCTCGTCGAGCTGACGCAGCAGGTCGCCGGTGTAGTCCGCCAGCGAGACTGCGGCGAGGTTGCCCGACTGATAGAGTTTCTCGTGCACCAGCGCCATCGCGCGCACGCGCTGGATGCTGTCGTCGATGGCCGCGCGCTCGACCCCGTCCGCGAGGCTGCGACGCCGGAGGCTCAACAGACTCTGCACGACCTGCAAGTTGTTCTTCACGCGGTGGTACACCTCTTGCAGCAGGGTCTCCTTCTCCTGCAGCGCGGCGTGGACGACCTGTTGTTGCCGGTTCCGTTCGGTGACATCCGTGCCGGTCGAAAAGAAGCCTCGCACGCTGCCGTCGGCGGCCCAGTCCGGGATCAGGTGGCTCTCGATGACGCAGGGCTGCCCATTGCACGTCTCCTCGTATTCGAACTGCTGAACTTCGCCGCGCAGCACGGCGTCGACGTGCGCTGCGACGGCGGCGTCGCTTGCGGCGCCGGGCAGCTCGAGGCGCGTGCGTCCGATGATGTCGTCGCGCGCGCGCCCGGACTGGCGGCAATGCGCCTCGTTGACGAAGCGATAGCGCAGGTCCCGGTCGACATAGGCGATGCGCGCCGGCAGGTTGTCGGTGACGTGCCGCAGGAATCGTTCACTCTCCGCACTGCGCTGCTCCAATTGCTTGCGATCGGTGATGTCGAAGGCGTGAACATAGAAGCCCGCGACCGCGCCGTCGGCCTGCACGTCGGGCACCATGGCGACCTGCCAGTAGCGGCCGGCGTCACCGGCCTCGGCCAGATCCTCGTAGTTTTGCGAGATGCCTCCGAGCACGCCGGCGATCCGGTCCCGGTTGCGACGATGCCAGCCCGGATCGAGCCCCGCGCGCGGGTGCGCGACGTGCAAGCCAAGCAGGCCTCCAGGCTCCGCATTCACCAGCGCCTCGTAGCGCTGATTGGCCAGGCGATTGAAGCCATGCCGGTCCCAGTAGCTGATCAGCGCGGGAACATTGTTGGTCACCATGCGCAAGCGTTCCTCGCTGCGGCGCAGCGCTTGTTCCGCCTTGCGGCGCGCACTGATGTCGTTGATCAGCGTGTACACGCCGCTCACCACGCCATGCTCGTCGCGATGAGGAATCATCGTGACATGAACGTAGCTGCGCGCGCCCGCGCCGGTCATCTCGCGCTCGTAGGAAACCTCGCTTCCGGCCGCTGCGGCTTCGAAATGAGGTCGGATGCGCGCGTGCACCGCGTCGCCATAGAACTCGCGCAGGCTGACCCCGATCAATTGCTCCGGTTCGACGCCGAACCATTCCTGGTACGCCTTGTTGACGAAGCAAAAGCGCTGTTCGAGATCGAGGTAGGAGATCAGCGCGGGCACGTTGTCGGTGACCAGACGCAGCCGGCTTTCCGATGCGAATCGGCGCTCCAGTTCGGCTCGCAGCCGCAGTTCCAGCACCTTGAGTCCGGTGATGTCGTGCCACATGCCGTAGAAGCCGACAATGCGGCCGGGCTCGGATTGGTCCGGCACGAAAGAGACGCGCAGCTGGCGCAGACCCAAGGTCGTCAGCATCGCGCACTCGAACTCCTGGCGCTGACCGTTCAGGACCGCGTCGATATGCGCGACCGCAGACTCGTAGGAGGTCGGGTCGATGGCCGCGTAGAGCTCGGACAGCGGGTGGCCGATCATGCTTTCGGGCGGGAGGCCGACGGCGGCCTGGAACTCGCGGTTGGCGAAGCGCGTGATGCGATCGGCGTCCCAGTAGCCGAGCATCACCGGCACGTTGTCGACGATGGCGTCGAGGTGGGCATGCGTGCGACCGAGTTCAGCGGCCATGTGCTTGCGCTCGGTCATGTCCTCCAGAACGGCCAGGGACCGGACCGGCAACGCCTGTTCATCGCGCTCCAGGATGCCGGACAGCAGCACGTCGATGACCGTGCCGTCCTTGCGCACGAATTGATACTCGATGTTGTCGCATCGGCCGGTCCTGTAGAAGTCCGGCAGGACTTGTTCGCGGGCGAGCCGCTGAGACGCCGGCGTGAGGAAATCCACCGACGGACGTCCGATGACCTCCGATCGTTCATAGCCGAGCAGCTGCAGCCAGCGGTCGCTGACGTTGAGCAGGCGGCCCTGTGCATCGATGGAATGGAGCACCGCCGGCGTGCCTTCGTAGAGGTGCCGGTTCCGTTGTTCGCTTTCGGCGAGCGCCTGCTCGGCGAGCCGCTGTTCGGTGATGTCACGTCCGACGGACTGAATCGAGACCGCATCGCCGCGTGCATCCAGCAACGGCCGGTTGCTCCATGCCACCCAGCGGGTCTGGCCGCTCGCGGACGTCATCCGGTTCACGCCCGAGGCCGGGGACTTTGTGCTGCACACCGCTTCCAGGTGGGCCTGCACCGCGACCCGATCGCTCTCTTCGACGAAGTCGAGCAGATTGCGCCCGACCATCTGCCCGGGCTGCAAGCCGAAATGCCGTGCGTAGGCCGCATTGACATAGGTCAGCGTGCCGTCGCGATTGGCCAGTGAGATCAGTTCCGCCTGGTCCTCGACGATGGCACGGTAACGCCCTTCGCTGGCCGCGAGTTCACGCGTCGTGTCGAGATGGCGTTTGCGCTCTGCCAGGCAGGTGCTGGCAATGCGGCTCAGGCCTTGCAGCGAGTCGCGTTGAACCTGGCTGAGTTGCCTCGGCGAGCGGTCGAGCACGCACACGGTGCCGACGCGCTCGCCGCCGGCCATGACGATCGGCGCGCCCGCGTAGAAGCGGATGGACGGCTCGCCACATACCAGCGGATGGGCGGCGAAACGAGGGTCCGACGCGGCATCGCCAACCTCGAACACCCGATCGCCGCGGATCGCGTGGTCGCAGAACGCCTCTTCGCGCGGCATCTGTTCCACGCCCTGCAGGCCGATGTTGGACTTGAACCACTGCCGATCGGCATCCACCAGCGAAACCAGCGCGATCGATGCGCCGCAGGCTTGCGCGGCCGCGGCGGTGATGGACTCGAAGACCGGTTCCGGCAGCGTATCGAGGACGGCAAGCCCGTGAAGGGCGTCGAGGCGCCGGTCTTCGGTGCCGGAGCCTGACCCGCTAGCGCTAGCGCGCTCCATCGCACATCTCCAGCGCACCATATGCGGTCACGAACGCATCGAGGGCGCTCACCTTGAAGGTATTGCGTCCCGCATCCTTGGCCCGATAGAGCGCCTCGTCGGCACAGGCCATCAGGGCGCTGTCGGGCGCCGGCCGGTCGGAATAGGCGATGCCCACGCTGGTCGTGACGCGCAGCGGGGCGCCGTCGACGATGAACGGCTGTCGCATCGCAGCGACCACCTTTTCTCCCACGCATTCCGCGTCGGCCTCGCCATGCAGCCCCTCGAGCAGCACGACGAACTCGTCCCCCGCGAGCCGTGCCGGGATGTCGGTGATGCGGACCGCGGCTTTGAGCCGTGCCGCAAACTCCTTGAGCACGGCATCGCCGGCGGCATGGCCCAGGCTGTCGTTGATCGATTTGAAGTAGTCGATGTCGAGGAACATCAGCGCAATCGCCTTGTGATCACGCGAAGCCCGCGCGATGCCTTCGGTCAAGCGCTCTTCGAACTGGCGTCGATTCGGCAAACCCGTCAAGGCATCGACGCGGGCCAACTGGCTGAGCTGCCGCTCCACCTGCTTCAATGTCGTGACATCGGTACTCAGCGCATACAGACCCGCCACACGGCCGTCGGGCTGGATATCGGGGATGTAGACGTTTTGCAGGGTTCTCGTGACGCCCAGGGTGTCGGACTCGATGTTGAATTCCATCCGTTGCCCCTGCAGGGCCTGCTGGATGAGCCCGCGTCGCGCTTCGTACTCGGCCGGCGCGATGACATCGGCGACGCGGCGCCCCAGCACGGTGGCCGGGTCGATGCCGAGCCAGTCCCTGAACGTGGCGTTCAGGAACGCGTAGCGCTCCTCCCTGTCGATGTACGAAATCAGAACCGGCAGATTGTCCGTGATGCCGCGGAGTTGCCGCTCGACGCGCGCCTGCTTCTGCTGCGCCTCTTTCAGCGCCGTGATGTCGAAGGTCATCAGATAGAAGCCGCGTTGCCCGCCGCCGTCGACACGATCGGGAATGAGATGGGCCTGGAAGTGCGCTTCGCGATTCTGGAACGGGATCTTCCCTTCGAGGCGGGCTCGGCGCCCGCCGAGCGCCTGCTTCACGTAGGGCTCGTGCTGGGCATAGTTCGATTCGCCCAGCGCCGTCCGCAGCGTGATGCCGGGAACATCCGAACGCTCCAGCCCTTGCGAGCGCAAGGCCATGTCGTTGGCGTACTGGCAGCGCTCCTCCATGTCGAAGTAGCCGACCATCGCGGGGATGTTGTTGGTGAGATCGAAGAGACGCTGCTCGCTGCGTGCCCGGGCGAGCTCCGCATGGCGCCGTTCGCTGATGTCGATCGTCAGTGCGTAGAAGCCGCGCACGCTGCCGTCGGCATCGACGTCGGGGATGAAGTCGCTCAGGTAATGGAGATCCTGACCATCGCGTGCGGCGTGCCGCTCCCAACGGACCCGTTCCCCGGCCAGCGCGGCCGCTGCCTTGGACTGGACGGCGGCGTAGAACTCCTCGCTCACCGCGTCCCTGACGTGACGGCCGATCATCTCGGTGTGATCGACGTCCAGCCAGTCCCGGTACTTGGCGTTGGCGAAGCGATAGCGCTCGTCGCGATCGACATAGGCGACCAGCGCCGGCACGTTGTCGGTGATGTCGACGAGGAGCCGTTCACTGGCCGCCCGGCGCAGTTCGGCCTGCTTGCGGGTGGTGATGTCCATCGCCATCATGTAGAAGCCGGCAACGGCGCCCTGGGCGTCCGTATCAGGGACGTAGTTCACCATGAAGGTGGCATCCCGGGGATGCCCCACACCGTGCCATTCGAATTCGCAAGCCTCTCCGCTCAGAACTTTTTCGACGTGGTGGCTCACAGCCGCTCTGGTCTCGACGCCCAGCATCGCTTCCATCGACTGGCCCAGATAGGCGTCCGGATCCTTGCCGAAGAATTTCTTGTAGTAGGCGTTCGTGAAGCGATAGATCTCGGAGCGGTCGACATAGGCGATCAGGGCCGGCAGGTTGTCGGCGATCATGCGCAGACGGTGCCTCGAGGCCCGCAGCGCCGCGCTTTGCTGCTGAAGCGCCAGCGCCATTGCATCGACGGCGCGCGCCGCATCACCCACCTCGTCGCGCGCGCCGCTCGCGCAGCGCACGTCCAGATCGCCGGCCTGCATGGCGGCCGCGGCGGTCTTCAGGTGTGCCAGCGGTCGCAGCACCCGGCGGCCCACCAGGAGAGCCAGTGACATCAGCAGGAACAGCAAGGCGGCCGGCGCCGCGAGCACCATCGCCGTGTACAGGTGTTGTTCGTGCTGCTGCACCTCGCCGATGGCCAGCGCCCAGCGATGCCGGCTCTCGACCACTTCCTGCGTCTCGGCCAGCAGCCGTTCGAGCAGCAGATCGCGGCGGCGCTGGGCGAGCGGCGTCGGCGGAGCCTGGCCGATGACCAGCAGCTTGTCGAACAAGGGCGGCAGGTCTTCGATGTTGCGCCGCAATTCCAGCAGCGGCGGCGGCGGCGGGTCGTGGCGCTGCATCGCCTGATCGACCGCCGACAGCAACTGCGCGTGGCGCGTGCGCCATTGCGCTGCTGAGCGCTCGCCGCCGTAGACGGAGAACTCGTTGGTCAGCGACAGCATGTTGGCCACGTCGCGGGCGACCTGCTGCGACTCGGCCTGTTCTTCCAGGCCGGCCTGCGCGCGTCGCGTGACCTGCGCCAGCCCGACGACGATCAGGAGCGTGACAAGCGCGGCGAGCGCCGCCGAGGCGATCAGTTGAGTGCGAATCCGCATGATGGACCGAGCGCTATTGCACCAGGCTCACCGAACCGGGCACGGCCTTGCGCAGCAGGGACGGCTCGATGCTGTGCAGCAAGTTGTCGGAAGGGTGGCCGGCGGGCACGAGGCCCTGGCGCGTGGCCCAGCGCGCCTGGCCATCCATCGTTGCGATGAGGGATTGATCGAGCGTGAGCCTGAAGTCGTGCTCTGACAGCTTGTCGAGGCCGGCCGCCCCCGGCAATCGCAGCGTCAGGAGCTGCGCTGCCGGCACGGGCTGCTCTGCAATGAAGCGTTGCGCCCGAGCCAGCGCGCGCAGCAGCTTGATCAGATCGGCCTGGCGCCGGGCGATCACCGGCCGAGGGGCGATGAGGCTGAAGTGCTGGGTGTAGATGCGCGGGCTGGGCAGGACCAGGGCATCCTGCCCCAGGGCCGCGATCGCGGCGGAGGCGATCGGCTCCCAGATGGCGACGGCGTCGACCTCGCGGCGCGCCAGCGCGCCGGCCAGCTGGTCGGGCGCGAGCGCGACGATGGCCACGTCCTTGGGGTCGATGTCGTGGAAGACGAGCCAGCTGTCCAGAAAGTATTGCGCCGAACTGCCGGCCACGGTGGCGATGCGTTTGCCGCGCAGGTTGTCGGGTGCCTGGATGCCGGCGCCGCGGTACGCCACGAGCTTGATGTGATGCATCGACGCGCTGAGCGTCGCGATGATGGCCGTGTCCGCGCGCGCAAAGCTGTCCAGGGTCACCAGCAGCTCCGCCGCGGTGGCCACCTCGGCCTGTCCTTGGGCCAGCAGCTGGAAGCAGGCACGGCCGCTGTCGCAGTCACGCAAGCGCACGGCAATGCCTTCGCGTTCAAAGTAGCCTTTGGCCTCGGCGACGTAGATCGGCAGGGACACCGGGCCTCGCGAGACTGCGAGCCGCAGATCCTCGGCGAGCGCCCCGCCGAGCAACAGCAGGGACGAGACGGCCGCGCAGCAGGCCTGCTGCGCCCAGGTGACGAGCGTCGACCGCCGGGTCGGACACGGCGCCCTGCGGCGAGTGCCAACGGCGAGTGCCAGAGGGTTCATGCTCTTCTACTGGGGAAGCGCCGACGGCGCCGCCGCCCGCAGCGGCCCCGACTCGACGAAATCGAGATAGTTCGGGATCTTTTGCCGGGAGGCGACATGCCCTTCCCGAAGTGCCCAGCGGGCTTCGCCTTCCATGGTCCCCACCAGGGATTGCTCGAGGCTCAACCGGTAGGTGAAGCTCGGAAAGATGGTGTCGACGAACGCGCGGTCGAGCCCGGTGCGGGTCTGCAGCAGTTGCCTGGCCTGTTGGGGGTGTTCGGCGATGAAACGCTCGGCGCGGTCCAGCGCACGCAGCAGCTTGACGACGTCGCCTGTTCGAGGGCCGAGCATGCGGCGGTCGGCGATCAGGTTGTAGGTTTCGGTGTAGATGCGGGGATCGTCGAGCACGATGCCGTCGGCGCCGAGGGCTTTCAACGCCGGCCCGGTATGCCGGCTGTAGCCGGCGAATGCGTCGACCTGCCGCTGCTCGACGGCTGAGGCGATCTGTTCCGGCAGCAGCGCGACGAGCCGAACCTGCTTCGGATCCATGTCGTGGAACAGCAGGTAGGCATCCAGGTAGTAGTGCGAGCTGCTGCCGAGGATCACGCCGATGCGCTTGTCGGCCAGGTGCTCGGGTCGCGTGATGCCGGCGCTTTTGCGGCCGATCAGCTTGATGTTGCCGGTGGAGGTGGCGATGGTGGACACGATGGCGTAATCGCTGCGCTCGAAACTGGCGGAGACCACCGGCAGCTCCGACACGGTGACCAGCTGCGCGGAGCGCTCGAACAGCTGCTGCATGCAGCGCGGGCCGCTGCTGCAGTCGACCACGCGCACGTCCACGCCTTCGGCGGCAAAGTAGCCCTGTGCCTGCGCCACGTCGACCGGCAGGGACAGCGCCGAGGGTGTCACGGCAATGGTCAGCTCGGCCGCCTGACCGGGACATGCCAAGGTCAGGCCCAGCAGCACTGCGCCGGCGAACTGCCATATGCGTGGACTGGCCATGAGGCAGGGGGGCGTGGACATGAGAAGCGGGAATGCGCGCGTTGAAGGCGTCGAGACTCTAAGGCCGCGCAATCCGGGCAAAGGGCCGACGAGCGGCTCGATTCACGCCCTATTCGGATCGGATGGCGCCTTGGGGGCTCACCGTGGACGGTTCCGCCGTGCCCCTGCGAACCGCCGCCGCGCGGGTTCGATAACGTGGGCTCTGGCAGACTGCGACCCCATGATCGATTCCTCCCTCGACAACACGCCGGCAGTGCCGCAGGCCGACCCGGCGCCGAACAACGGCAACGGCCTGCTGTGGCTGCTGCTCGGCGTCGCACTGCTGTTCGCGGTGTTTCATCCGCGCCCGCCGCTGGAGTATCTGAAGCTCGTCGACTGGCAGACCATCGGCGCGCTCGCCGGCCTGCTCGTGATCACGCAGGGGGTCGAGCGCAGCGGCGTGCTGCAGGCGACAGCGCAGCGTGTGCTGTCGCATGTCACCGAGCTGCGGCGCCTCGCCTTCCTGCTGACCGCCTGCGCCGCCGTGTCATCGGCCCTGGTCACCAACGACGTCAGCCTTTTCGTGCTGGTGCCGCTGACGCGTGTGCTCGCGAGCCAGGCCAGGCTGCCGCTGGCGCGCCTGGTGGTGCTGGAAGCGCTCGCGGTGAATGCCGGCTCGGCGCTGACGCCGATCGGCAATCCGCAGAACCTTTTCCTCTGGCACCGCTCCGGCGAAGGCTTCGGCAGCTTCGTGCTGATGATGGCGCCGACGGTCGGCGTGATGCTGCTGTGGCTGGTGGTCGCGGTCTGGCTGCTGGTGCCGCGCACGCCGATCGCGATGAAGGAAACGCGGGACGATCACGAGGTCGCACCGCGCATGCTGTGGCTCGCCGGGGCGCTCTTCATCGGCTTCGTGATCGCGCTCGACCGGCACTGGATGCCGGCCGGCCTGGCCGTCGTGTTCGGCGCCTTCCTGCTGTTCTATCCGCGTGTGCTGCTGAAGGTCGACTGGGCCTTGCTCGCGATCATCGCGCTGATGTTCGTCGACCTGCGCCAGCTCGCCACGCTGCCCGCCGTTGCGTCGCTGCTGCACGGCCTGCCGATCGCCGAAGGCTGGCGTGCCTACCTCGCGGCGATCCTCGCGTCGCAAGCGATCAGCAACGTGCCCGCGGCGATCCTGCTCGACGGCTACGTGAAAGACCTGCCGGCGCTGGCCGCGGGGGTCAGCGTCGGCGGCTTCGGCTGCGTGCTGGGCTCGCTCGCGAACCTGATCGCGCTGCGGCTGGCGCGCGTGCCGAAGGGGCTGAGCGAGTTCCATCGCATCAGCCTGCCGTTCCTGATCGCTTGCGCCGCGTCGGCAGCGCTGCTGCGCCTGTGAAAGTCAGGACTGGCGGGCCGGGGCGCTGCCGGGCCATGTGTGCGCGATGCGTCTGAGCGGCGCGGCTTGTAACTGACAAAACGGTCATTTGCCTGTCAGCCTGGGGTCGGCCGCGGCTCTCTAGAGTCGGTGCATGAAGCCCCCGACTCCCTGGCCGTCCCCTCGGCCGGCGCTGCTCGCGCTGGCCGCCGCGGCCGTGCTCGCCGGCTGCGCCGCCGGTCCCGACTACGTGCGCCCGACCCTCGACACGCCGGCCCCCGCCGCCTACAAGGAAGCCGGCCCCTGGAAGACCGCCGAGCCGCAGCAGGTCGACAGCCAGCACCCGTGGTGGACGCTCTACGGCGACAGCACGCTGAACGGCCTGATCGCGCAGGCCAACCAGGCGAACCAGACGGTGCGCCAGGCCGAGGCCGCGTACCGGCAGGCGAAGGCGATCGCCGACGCGGCGCGCTCCGGCTTCTTCCCGACCGTCGGTGCCAATGCCGGCGCGCAGCGCGCGCGCACCAACACCAACGGCGTGAAGGTCGGCAACGGCGTCAGCCTGGGCCTCGATGCGAGCTGGGAGCCCGACCTGTGGGGCGCGGTACGCCGCTCGGTCGAATCGGGCGAAGCCGGCACGCAGGCGAGCGCCGCCGACCTGGCCGCCGCGCAGCTGAGCATCCAGGCCACGCTCGCGCAGGATTACTTCCAGCTGCGCATCATCGACATGCAGGCGGACCTCTACGTGCGCACCGTCGATGCCTACAAGAAGTCGCTGCAGCTGACGCAGCACCAGTACGCTGCCGGCGTCGTGCTGCGCTCCGACGTGGCGCTGGCCGACACCCAGCTGCAGCAGGCCGACGCGCAGCGCATCGATCTGCAGGAACAGCGCGCCCAGCTCGAACACGCGATCGCGATCCTGCTGGGCAAGGCGCCGGCTTCGTTCAGCCTGCCGCCGATCGACGGGCTGCAGGCCAAGCTGCCGGTGATCCCGGCCGGCCTGCCATCCGAGCTGCTCGAGCGCCGGCCCGACATCGCCGGCGCCGAACGCCGCGCCGCCGCGGCCAACGCCAACATCGGCGTGGCGCGCGCGGCCTACTTCCCGTCGCTGCTGCTGAGCGCGAGCGGCGGCTTCGATGCCGGCACCGTCGGCTCGCTGTTCGATGCGCCGAGCCGGGTGTGGTCGCTCGGCGCCGCGCTCGCCGGCACCTTGTTCGACGGCGGCCTGCGCAAGGCGCATGACGCGCAGGCCGTCGCGGCCTACGACGGCACCGTCGCGGCCTACAAGCAGACCGTGCTGAGCGGCTTCCAGGAGGTCGAGGACAACCTGGCTTCGCTGCGTGTGCTCGATCAGGAATCCGCGGTGCAGGACAAGGCGGTGAAGTCCTCGCAGCTCTCCGAGAGCCTGGCGGTGAGCCAGTACCGCGCCGGCACCGCCACCTACCTCAGCGTGATCACCGCGCAGACCCTGTCGCTCGGCAACCAGCGCAGCGCGGTGCAGCTGCTCGGCCGGCAGCTGGTCGCGAGCGTCGGCCTGATCAAGGCCACCGGCGGCGGCTGGAATGCCTCGGCGCTGGGCTCGGCGCCGATCGCGCAGGCGCATTGATTCGATTCGAGAGAACGCCATGAACCCCTCTTCAGCTCCGCGGCGCAACGCCGTCATCGCCAGCGTCGCATTCATTGCCGTGCTCGGCGCCATCTGGGTCTTCACGCGCAGCGCCGAGGCCAACAATCCGCCGCCGCCACCGAAGGCGCCGGCGGTGCAGATCACCTCGGCGAAGGTGCTGGCGCAGGACGTGCCGATCTACCGCACCGGCATCGGCACCGTCACCGCGGCGCAGAGCGTGACCGTGAAGGCGCGCATCGACGGCCAGCTCGACAAGGTCGGCTTCAGCGAAGGGCAGGACGTGAAGGCCGGCCAGATGCTGGCCGAAATCGACCCGCGCACCTTGCAGGCGCAGCTCGCGCAGGTGCAGGCGCAGAAGGCGAAGGACGTGGCCCAGCTCGGCAACGCGCGCACCGACCTGCAGCGCTACACCACGCTGATCGGGCAGGACGCCGCGACGCAGCAGCAGGTCGATACGCAGAAGGCCCTGGTGGCCCAGCTCGATGCCGCGGTGAAGACCGATGACGCGCAGATCAACTACGCGCAGGTGCAGCTCGGCTTCACGAAGATCAGCGCGCCGATCAGCGGCCGTGTCGGCGCGCGCCTGGTCGACCCGGGCAACATCGTGCACGCCGCCGATGCCAACGGCCTGGTGGTGATCAACCAGGTCGATCCGATCTCGGTCGTGTTCACCGTGCCGGAAGGCGACTTCCAGGACATCAACCGCGCGCTGAACAGCAGCAAGCAGGCGCTGACCGTGGTTGCCTACCCGCGCAACAGCGAGCGCCCGCTCGGCACCGGCAAGCTGGTGCTGTTGAACAACCAGATCGACACCACGACCGGCACGGTGCAGATGAAGGGCAGCTTCCCGAACCCGACGCATGCCCTGTGGCCCGGCCAGTACGTCAACGTGCGCCTGATGCTGGGCGATCGCAGCCAGGCGCTGACGGTGCCCGCGGCCGCGGTGCAGCGCAGCCAGGACGGCACCTATGCGTACGTCGTGAAGGACGACAACACGGTGCAGAACCAGCCGATCCAGGTGGCGCAGATCCAGGACGGGATCGCGGTGATCGAGAGCGGCCTGAGCGCCGGCGAACGTGTCGTCGTCGACGGCCAGTACAAGCTCAAGCCCGGCGTCAGCGTGATCGAGTCCGCGGACGCGAGGAAGGCCGCAAAACTGGCCGAGGCCTCCGCTTCCGGAGCGTCGAAATGAGCGTATCCGCCGCCTTCATCAAGCGCCCGATCGGCACCACGCTGCTCTCGCTGGCGATCCTGCTGGTCGGCATCGCGGTGTTCCCGCTGCTGCCGGTCGCGCCCTTGCCGCAGGTCGACTTCCCGACGATCCAGGTCTCGGCCAGCCTGCCCGGCGCGAGCCCCGAGACGATGGCCTCGAACGTGGCCCAGCCGCTGGAGCGCCAGTTCTCGCTGATCGCCGGGCTGTCGCAGATGACCTCGCAGAGCGGCATCGGCTCGGCGCAGATCACCTTGCAGTTCGACCTGAACCGCCCGATCGACGCCGCCGCGCTCGACGTGCAGGCGGCGATCAACGCTTCCAGCGGCCAGCTGCCGGCCAACCTGCCGAACCCGCCGACCTTCCGCAAGGTCAACCCGGCCGATTCGCCGATCATGCTGCTGACGGTGCAGTCGAAGACGCTGCCGCTGATCGAGGTCAACGACTACGCCGACAACATCCTGGCGCAGCAGATCTCGCAGATCAGCGGCGTCGGCCTGGTCAACATCGGCGGCGCGCAGAAGCCGGCGGTGCGCATCCAGGTCGATCCGACCAAGCTGGCCGCCGTCGGCATGAGCCTGGAAGACATCCGCGGCGTGATCGCCACCGTCTCGGTGAACCAGCCCAAGGGGACGGTCGACGGCAAGACGCAGAGCTTCACCGTCTACACCAACGACCAGCTGCTCAACGCGGCGCCGTGGAACGACGTGGTGCTGGCCTACAAGAACGGCGCGCCGATCCGCGTGCGCGACATCGGCGTCGCGGTCGACGCGCCGGAGAACAACAAGGTCGCGGCCTGGGCCTTCGGCGGCGCGGCCGCGCCCGACAGCAAGATCCAGAACGGCCGCGGCATCGTGCTCGTGATCACCAAGCAGCCGGGCGCCAACGTGATCGAGACGGTCGATGCGATCAAGGCCGCGCTGCCGCGGCTGCAGGCCTCGATCCCGCCGACGGTCGAGGTGAACACCCTGATCGACCGCACGCAGACCATCCGCGCCTCGGTGCGCGACGTCGAGTTCACGCTGATGCTGACGATCGCGCTGGTCGTGCTGGTGATCTTCCTCTTCCTGCGCAACGTCGCGGCCACGCTGATCCCCAGCGTGACCGTGCCGCTCGCGCTGATGGGCACCGCGGCCATCATGTACCTCGTCGGCTTCAGCCTCGACAACCTCTCGCTGATGGCCTTGACGATCGCAGTCGGCTTCGTCGTCGACGACGCGATCGTGATGCTGGAGAACATCTACCGCCACGTCGAGGAAGGCCTGACGCCGATGGAGGCGGCCTTCAAGGGCGCCGGCGAGATCGGCTTCACGATCATCTCGATCTCGGTCTCGCTGGTGGCGGTGTTCATCCCGCTGCTGCTGATGGGCGGCATCGTCGGGCGGCTGTTCCGCGAGTTCGCGATCACCGTGACCTTGACGATCTTCGTCTCGGTCGTGATCTCGCTGACATTGACGCCGATGCTCTGCTCGCGCTTCCTGAAGAACGAGCACGCGGTGCGGCACGGCAAGCTCTATCAGCTCTTCGAGCGCGGCTTCGACGCGATGCTGAACGGCTACAAGCGCGGGCTCCACGTGGTGCTGCGGCACCAGTTCATCACCTTGCTGGTCTTCCTTGCGACGCTGGGTGCGACGGTGGCGCTCTTCGTCGTCATCCCGAAGGGCTTCTTCCCGCAGCAGGACACCGGCTTCATCTTCGGCAACGCCCAGGCGGCGCAGGATTCGTCCTTCGAATCGATGAACCGGCGCATGCTGCAGTTCGCCGACATCGTGCGCCAGGATCCGGACGTGACCGGTCTCGCGATGTTCGGCAATTCCTCGCAGTTCAACACCGGCAACTTCTTCATCGCGCTGAAGCCGAAGGACGAGGGCCGTAGCTTGAGCGCCGACCAGATCATCGCGCGCCTGCGGCCGAAGCTCGCGAACGTCGAAGGCGCGTCGCTGCTGATGCAGGCAGGGCAGGACATCAACGTCGGCGGCCGGCTCGCGCGCACGCAATACCAGTACACCATCACCGACGCCAACCTCGACGAGCTCAACGAGTGGGCGCCGAAGATGCTCGCCGCGTTCACGAAGCTGCCCGAGCTGACCGACGTCGCGACCGACCTGCAGAACGCCGCGACCACCGCGACCTTGACGATCGACCGCGACCGCGCGTCGAGCTTCGGCATCTCGGCCTCGACCATCGACGCGACGATCTACGACGCGATCGGCCAGCGCCAGGTGAGCCAGTACTTCACGCAGATCAACAGCTACCACGTGGTGCTCGAGGTCACGCCGCAGCTGCAGGCCGATCCGTCGCTGTTCAGCAAGCTCTACCTGAGCTCGCCGCTCACCGGCCAGCAGGTGCCGCTGTCGACCTTCGTCAGGCTCGATACCAACAAGACCGCCTACCTCGCGATCAGCCACCAGAGCCAGTTCCCGGCGGTGACCTTGTCGTTCAACCTCGCGCCCGGCGTGGCGCTCGGCCAGGCGGTGACCGCGATCAACAAGACCCAGGCCGAGCTCGGCCTGCCGCAGGCGCTGACCGGTTCGTTCCAGGGCACGGCCAAGGCGTTCAGCGACTCGCTGTCGTCGCAGCCGTACCTGATCGCCGCTGCGCTGGTCGCGGTCTACATCGTGCTCGGCCTGCTGTACGAGAGCTACATCCACCCGCTGACGATCCTGTCGACCCTGCCTTCCGCCGGCGTCGGCGCGCTGCTGATCCTGATGGCAGGCGGCTACGACCTGACGGTGATCGCGCTGATCGGCATCATCCTGCTGATCGGCATCGTCAAGAAGAACGGCATCATGATGGTCGACTTCGCGCTGACGGCCGAACGCGAGCAAGGCATGAAGCCGGAAGAGGCGATCTACCAGGCCTGCCTGCTGCGCTTCCGTCCGATCATGATGACGACGATGTGCGCGCTGCTCTCCGGCCTGCCGCTGATGCTCGGGCATGGCGCCGGCTCGGAGTTGCGCCGGCCGCTGGGCTATGCGATGGTCGGCGGCCTGGTGTTGTCGCAGGCGCTGACCCTGTTCACGACGCCGGTGGTATATCTCTACCTCGACCGGGCGCACTACTGGTACGAGAGCCGCAAGAAGGCGCGCAAGGCCCGCAAGGCCGCCGCCGCGGGTGTCGCGCCGGTGGCGGTCGCCGACGGAACGCATTGATCGCCGACCATGAAGATCCTGATCGTCGAAGACGAGCTGAAGACGGCCGACTACCTGCACAAGGGCCTGACCGAGCAGGGCTGCGCGGTCGACCTGGCGCATGACGGCGTCGACGGCCAGCATCTCGCGCTGACGCACGACTACGACGTGATCGTGCTCGACGTGATGCTGCCGAAGATGGACGGCTTTTCGGTGCTGCGCGCCTTGCGCGAGGTGAAGCAGACGCCGGTCATCATGCTGACCGCGCGCGACCGCATCGAGGATCGCATCAAGGGCCTGCACGACGGCGCGGACGACTATCTGATCAAGCCGTTTTCGTTCCTCGAGCTGCTGGCGCGGCTGCAGGCACTGACGCGCCGCGGCCGCACGCAGGAGCCGATGCAGCTGAAGATCGGCAACCTGCAGATCGACCTGATCACGCGCAAGGCCTGGCGCGGCGCGACCCGCATCGACCTGACCGCCAAGGAGTTCGCGCTGCTCGCGGTGCTGGCGCGGCGCCAGGGCGAGATCCTGTCGAAGACGGCGATCGCCGAGCTGGTCTGGGACATGAACTTCGACTCGAACACCAACGTCGTCGAAGTCGCGATCAAGCGCCTGCGCGCGAAGATCGACGCCGCCTTTTCTCCGAAGCTGCTGCACACCATCCGCGGCATGGGCTATGTGCTGGAGCTGCAGGACGAAGAAGCGGCGAGTCCGGGATGAGCGAGCGGGCCGAGCGCCGGGCCGTTCCCAAGCCGGCCCGCATCCCCCTGGGGGATCGACCGATGTACTCATCGGGCGAGGGGCCGACATGAAGCGCTCCATCACTTGGCGGCTGGTCGCGATGTTCGCGGTCGCGGCGCTGGTGACCTTTTCGCTGATCGGCGGCGCGCTGTACGTGGTGCTGCGCGGCGAGCTGATGCGTCACGAGCGTGAAGAGCTGAACACGCACCTGCAGGACATGATGTACCTGATCCAGCGCATCACCACCGCCGATCGCTGGAACCGCGTGCAGACCAAGATGGACACGCTGACCCCGGCCGACGGCAGCGTGCGCTTCTGGGTGCTCAGCGACGACCCGCGCTTCCAGTACGGCAAGGGCATGGCCGAGATGGAGCGCATGGAGCGCAATGCCGACGGCATGGGCACGATCGTGCTGCCGCAGCGCGAGCACGCGTTCCAGACGCTGACGCGCACGATCCCGGCGGACGACGAGCGGCCGGTGATCCGCCTGATCGTCGGCATCGATGGCGCGGCCTATGCGCACACCTTGCGCACCTTCGTGATCGCGATGCTGGCCTTGTCGCTGACGGCCGTGCTGCTGGTGATGCTGCTCGGCTACTGGATCGCACAGCTCGGCCTGCGGCCGCTGAAACAGCTCTCGGTGGCGGCGCAGGCGCTGAGCCCGGGCAGCTCGTCGCAGCGGCTGGAGGTCTCGCCGCTGGCCGATGAACTGTCGGACCTGACGGCCGCCTTCAACGGCGCGCTCGGCCGGCTCGAGGCCGCGTACAAGCAGCTCGAAGCCTTCAATGCCGACGTTGCGCACGAGCTGCGCACGCCGCTCGCCAACCTGATCGGCGAGACGCAGGTGGCCTTGTCGCGCCAGCGCACCGCGCCGCAGTTCGAAGAGGTGCTGCAGTCGAATCTCGAAGAGCTGGAGCGGCTGCGCTCGATCGTCAACGACATGCTGTTCCTGGCCCGCGCCGACCAGGGCGAGGCGGCGACCGGGCTGGTCGTCACGCCGATCGAGCAGGAGGTCGCCAAGACCATCGACTTCTTCGAGTTCGTGCTCGACGAGCGCGAGATGTCCGTCGCGATCGAGGGCGACGCCTCGGCCTCGGCGCCGATCGAGACCTCGCTTTTCCGGCGCGCGATGAGCAACCTGCTGCAGAACGCGATCCAGCATTCGCCGGACCAGGCGTGCATCGCGATCCGCATCGAAGAGCGCGAGGCGGCGGTGCGGGTCAGCGTTCGCAATCCCGGCGAGCCGATCGGCGCATCGCATCTGCCGCGGCTCTTCGACCGCTTCTTCCGTGCCGATCCGGCGCGCCATGACCAGGGCGGCCACCACGGCCACGGTCTCGGGCTGGCGATCGTCAAGGCGGTGGCCGACATGCACGGCGGCGAGGTGTTCGCCACCAGCGACGACGGGGTCACGACGATCGGCTTCAGCGTCGCACGTCCGGCCTGAGTGCCTGGCGCTTCGGCGCCGCTGCCCTTTGCAGCCGGCCGCGGTGCACTTGCTCAGGTGCCGGCGTTCCCGGGTCGCGGATCGGCTCGCCGACCTCGGGCGGGATCGGGTCGACGATCGGCGGCATCGACGGCTCCGGCATCGGTTGCGGCGGCATTTCCGGGGGCGGCGGCCCGGGGGTCGGCGGGATCGGCTCCGGCGTATGCATCAGCCAGGGCTTGGTGGCGGGGGTCGGGGCAGCGGCGGAGTTGTGGAATATCGAGGTCATCGCGAATCCTTCCTGGCGGCCGTGATCGGGTCGAAGCCTGCAGGCCGCATCCCCGCACTGTCGGGATGCAGGCGAGCGGCGTATGTCGGCCGGCCGCGTCAGTGGCTGTAGGGCATCGCGCCACGTTCCTGCGGGCCCGTCTGCGTGCCATCATCCGGCGATGCAAGGCGTGCCCGAATCTTTCGATGATCCGCTGGACCGGGCCGAGTTCTCCCGGCCGGCCCATCGTGCGGGCATCGAGCTGTACCGCGCGCACATCGTGCGCTACGCCTTCGATCCGCACACGCACGAAGCCTTCGGCCTCGGCGCGATCGAGTCCGGCGTCGAGCGCTTCCGCTATCGCGGCAGCGATCACCTCGCGCCGCCCGAGTCGCTGGTGCTGATGAATCCGGACGAGCTGCACACCGGCCGCGCCGAAACCGATGGCGGCTGGCGCTACCGCATGCTCTACCTCGATCCGGCCGTGCTCGAAGACGTCACCGGCGAGCGCGGCTGGTGGTTCGCGCAGCCGGTGCGGCACGACCCGCGCGTGGCGGCGCTGGTCAGCGGCCACTTGGCGGCCCTGTGGCAGGCGCCCGATGCGCTTTCGGTCGACGGGCTGCTGCACGATCTGCTGGCCCTGCTGCGTGCGCATGCGCGGACGCCGAGCGCGGCGCGGCCGACACTCGGCGAGCCGGCCGATCCGCGGCTGCGCCGCAGCCTGCAGTCGATGCGCGAGGCGCCGGCCGAGCGCTTCACGCTCGAAGCGCTGGCGCGCGAGGCCGATCTCAGCCCGTTTCATTTCCTGCGCCGCTTCAAGGCCGCCTTCGGCGTCACGCCGCACCAGATGCTGATGGCGCTGCGCCTTTATCGCGCGAAGGAATGGCTGGCCGCCGGCATCGCCCCGGCCGAGGTCGCGGCCGGGCTGGGGCTGGTGGACCAGGCCCATCTGACGCGCCGCTTCGCGCGCATGTACGGCGTGACGCCGGCGCGCTACCAGCGCCAGGTCGGCGCGCGCGCCGCTTGAGAGCGTGACCCGACGGCGCCGCCTGCGCAATCCGGTACAAGACCGGCGCACCGCGCCGCACTACGCTGCGCCTCATGTGGATCGGATTGCTCTTCGCCCTCGCCGCCGGCCTAATGTGGGGCCTCGTCTTCATCGCGCCACTGCTGCTGCCGCAGTACCCGGCGGCGCTGCTGTCGTTCTCGCGCTACCTCGCCTTCGGCCTGGTCGCGCTGCCGCTTGCCGGTTTCGACCGCGCCCGCCTCGCGCAGCTCAGCCGCGGCGACTGGATCGAGGCGGCGAAGCTCTCGGCGGTCGGCAACCTGCTGTACTACCTGTGCCTGGCCGCGGCGATCCAGCGCGCCGGCGGCCCCCTGCCGACGATGGTCATCGGCACCCTGCCGGTGGTCATCGCGGTCAGCTCGAACCTGCGCGACGCGCGGCGCGACGGCCGCCTGCCCTGGCTCGCGCTGCTGCCGTCGCTGGCGCTGATCGGTGCCGGCATCGCCTGCGTCAATCATGTCGAGATCGAACATCTGCGTGCCGACCGGCAGGCCGACCTGCCGCGTTATGCGCTCGGCGCTCTGCTCGCCTTCGGTGCCGTCGCCTGCTGGACCTGGTACCCGCTGCGCAATGCCGACTGGCTGCGCGCCCACGCCGATCGCAGCCCCAGCACCTGGGCCACGGCGCAAGGCCTCGTTACCTTGCCGATGGCGCTGGCCGGCTTCCTGGGCTTCTGGCTGTGGAACGCCTGGGTCGACCCGGCGTTCCCGATGATGTCGCCTGTGGCCGGCCTGCGCCTGCCGCTCGGCCCGTCGCCCGGTCTCTTCGTCGGGCTGATGTTCGCGATCGGCCTGTTTGCGTCCTGGCTCGGCACCTTGTGCTGGAACGAAGCCAGCCAGCGCCTGCCGACCGCCTTGTCCGGCCAGCTGATCGTCTTCGAGACCCTGGCCGCGCTGGGTTATGCCTTCCTGCTGCGGTGGCAGCTGCCGGCACCGCTGACCCTGGTCGGCGTGCTGCTGCTGGTGGCCGGCGTGGTGTGGGCCTTGCGTGTCAAGCCCGAGCCGATGGCGGTCGAAGCGCCGCGGCCGGTCGCCTGAAACCGCATTTCAGCTGCAGCGCTGCTCGGGCGGCTGCACGCCGATCGTGATGCTGCGCGCCCCGCGGCCGGTCTTTTCGTCCGGCGCGAGCGAAAAACGCAGCGCCGGCGCGATGCCCCGGGGCAGCGGCTGCTCGCCTTCGACGACGTAGAGCGCGCCCTGGCGGCGCATCTCCGCCGGGTCGATCCACGGGCTTTCGGTCGCGCCTTCGAAGACCGCCGCGGTGCCGCCCGAATACAGCGAGATCAGCCCCGCCTGGAACGACGGGCCGGCGACGAAGCGCAGCGGGCAGCTGGTGGTGCTGCGCCACACGCCCATCGCGGCATCGGCCATGCGCTGTGCCGGATACACCGTGTCCATGCGGCGTGTCGACAGGATCGCGTCCGGATCGCGCTGCTGCACCGCGTATAGGCCGAGACCCATGCACTGCACGACGAACGCGACGACGATCAGCCGGCGCAGGTCGCCGAGCAGGAAGCGCTGCCAGCGCCAGGCCATCCACAGCGTCACGAACTGCATCGTCTGCACGCCCCAGTGGTTGCGCAAGGTCACGCCGCCGGCCAGGTCCAGCACGACCAGCGCCAGCAACGGGGCCCAGATCAGGCCGAACAGCCAGATCCGCACTTCGCGCGCCGGCAGACCCGCCGGGTCCGCCGGCACGTCGATGCCGCGCTGGCGGCGCGCCATCAGCCAGCAGATCAACACCGTCGCCAGTGCCGGAAAGACCATGCGCAGCTGGTTCGCGATGAACGACAGCAGCACCTTCAGCCGGTGCTCCGGCCCTTCCGGATCGAAGGATTCCGAGACGTAACGCAAGGTTGTGAAGTCGTGGTTGGCGACCCAGCTCATGTGCGGCACGAACATCATCAGCGCGACCAGCACCGCCAGCGCCAAACCGAAGCGTTGCGCCGGCGTGCGCAGCCGGCCGCTCCCGGCGAGCGCGAGCAGCAAGCCGCCGAGCGGCACCAGGGCCTGGTACTTCGACAGCATGGCGGCGCCCGCGCAGGCGCCGGTGGCGATCCACCACCCGGCGCCGCCACGCTGGGTGCGCAGTGCGCACCAGACGGTTGCCGCGATGAAGAGCACCAGCACGGTGTTGTGGTTGTAGAGCTGCACCCGCGCCGAGAAACAGAGCTGCAGGCTCCACAGCAGCAGCACCGCCGCCGCGGCGCGCGCGCCGAGCAGCTGCTTCGCGATCGATCCGGTGAGCATGGCCGTACCGAGCGCGCAGGCCGCGGCCAGCACGATGGCCCACCAGCGCGACGGGCCGAACAGCTGGATCACGCTGCCGAGCAGCCAGGTCGGCATCGGCGGATGTTTGTAGTAGCCCCATTCGAGGCTGTGCGACCAGTTGAACTGTTCGAGGTTGTCGCCGAATTGCGCGGTGTTGAAGGCCACCGCCCACAGCGCCCAGACCATGACCGAAATGGCTGTGGCCCATGGCGCGGCGCGCAGCAGGCGTTCGGACCGGGCCGGCTGCAACGACCCGGCCAACGGTGTCGCGGAAGAGGACGGGAACATGCGGCGAGGGCGCGCCGCAGCGGGGGGGCGCCGGTATCAGAAAAGTTGCAGAACTGTAACCAGCAATCGGGCGGAAACAAGTGCTTTCATCACCTGACAAGCACCGCTGGTGCAAGTTATGGCACCAAAACGATGGGCCGGCACAACACTTCGGCCTCGGTTCGCGGCTTTGGGCCTTACAGGCCTGGATAGAGGCGCCCGGGGTTGAACACCGCGTTCGGATCGAAGGCTTTTTTCAGCTCGCGATGGATCCGGTCCAGCGGCGACTTCAGCGGCGCGAACACGCCGGCCGACTTGTCGTGGCCGTTGAACAGCGTGGCGTGGCCGCCGACCTTGTCGGCCGCATCGCGCATCCGGTCCGGGCTCGCGGTGCTGCAGATCCAGCGCTGTGCTCCGCCCCATTCGAGCAGCTGTTCGTCGGGCAGTGGCAGCGGCGACGCCGTCTGCGGCACCGAGAGCCGCCAGAGCCTGGCGTCGCCATCGGCGTTCACCGCATCGCGGGCAGTGGCGAAAAATTCGTCGGTGTGCTCGCGCAGGCCATGCCAGAAGCCCGCCGCCAGGCTGCGCTCGATCATTTCGCCGCCCAGCGTGGTCACCGCGGCATTCACCGCCGCCGCCGCGCCGAGCAAGCGGACGACGAGGGCGCCGTTCCACCATGCGCTGGCGTTCAGCGGCAAGGGCTGGCCGGCCCAGGCATTGAGCTGCTGCAGCGCGGCGGCCTGGCCCATCTCGAAGCGCAGGGTCGCGCTCGCAGCGGCGATCGGCAGCACTTTCAGTGAGACTTCGAGGATCACGCCCAGCGTGCCGAGCGAACCGGCGAGCAGCCGCGAGACGTCGTAGCCGGCGACGTTTTTCATCACCTGGCCGCCGAAGCTCAGCACCTCGCCGCGGCCGTTCAGCATGGTCGCGCCGAGCACGTAGTCGCGCACGCTGCCGACGCTCGCGCGTGCCGGCCCCGCCAGCCCGGCGGCGACCATGCCGCCGACGGTGGAGGCGCCGCCGAAATGCGGCGGCTCGAACGGCAGGCACTGGTTCTTCTGCGCCAGCGTGGCTTCCAGTTCGGCCAGCGGCGTGCCGCAGCGCGCGGTGATCACCAGCTCGGTCGGCTCGTAGCATGAGATGCCCGACAGGCCGGTCACGTCGAAGGGTTCGCCGCTCGCCGCTTCGCCGTAGAAGGCCTTGCTGCCGCCGCCGAGGATGTTCAGCTGGGCGTTGGCGGCGCGTGCCGCGTGCACGCGGTCGATCAACGGCTGGAGTGCAGGATCAGTAGGCGTCATGCGTCAAAAACGCGAGATGTCCGCAAACGGCAGCAGCCCCTTGCGCACGTGCATCTTGCCGCCCTCGGCGCAGCGCTGCAGCGTCGGGATCACCTTGCCGGGATTCAGCAGGCCCTTCACGTCGAAGGCGCGCTTGACCGCGAACATCTGCTCGCGCTCCTCGGGCGAGAACTGCACGCACATCGAGCCGAGCTTTTCAATGCCGACGCCGTGTTCACCGGTGACGGTGCCGCCGAGGCGCACGCTGGTCTCGAGGATGTCGGCGCCGAAGAGCTCGCAGCGGTGCAGCTCGTCCGGGTCGTTGGCGTCGAACAGGATCAAGGGATGCAGGTTGCCGTCGCCGGCATGGAAGACGTTGCAGCAGCGCAGCCCGTATTTGCGCTCCATGTCGGCGATCGCGATCAGGATGTCGGCCAGGCGCTTGCGCGGGATGGTCGAATCCATGCACATGTAGTCCGGGCTGATGCGGCCGGAAGCCGGGAAGGCGTTCTTGCGGCCGCTCCAGAACTTCAGGCGCTGCGCCTCGTCCTGGCTGATTTCGAGGCGTGTCGCGCCGGCGCCCATCAGCACCGCTTCCATGCGGCCGATCTCTTCCTCGACCTCTTCGGGCGTGCCGTCGCTTTCGCAGAGCAGGATCGCGGCGGCGTCGAGGTCGTAGCCGGCATGCACGAAGTCTTCGACGGCGGCGGTCATCGGCTTGTCCATCATCTCCAGGCCGGCGGGGATGATGCCGGCGCCGATGATCGAAGCCACCGCGTCGCCGGCTTTGCGCACGTCGTCGAAGCTGGCCATGATGCAGCGCGCGAGTCGCGGCTTCGGGATCAGGCGCACGCTGACTTCGGTGGTCACCGCGAGCATGCCTTCGCTGCCGATCAGCAAGGTCATCAGGTCGAGCCCCTGCGCATCGAGCGCATCGCTGCCGAACTCGACCGGCTCGCCTTCGATGGTGTAGCCCTTCACGCGCAGCACGTTGTGCAGGGTCAGGCCGTATTTCAGGCAGTGCACGCCGCCCGAATTTTCGGCGACGTTGCCGCCGATGGTGCAGGCAATCTGGCTGCTCGGATCGGGCGCGTAATAGAGACCGTGCGGCGCGGCGGCTTCGCTGATCGCGAGGTTGCGCACGCCGCACTGCACGAGCGCGGTGCGCGCCAGCGGGTCGATCGCCAGGATGCGATTGAACTTGGCGAGAGACAGCGTCACGCCCATGCGGTGCGGCAGCGCACCGCCCGAGAGCCCGGTGCCGGCGCCGCGCGCGACCACCGGCACGTTCAGCCGGAAGCAGGTGCGCAGCACCGCCGCGACCTGTTCATCGGTCTCCGGCAACGCGACGACGAGCGGATGTTCGCGGTACGCGGTGAGTCCATCGCATTCGTACGGCGCCACGTCCTCTCGCTGCCACAGCAGCGCGCGCTGCGGCAAGGACTGGGAGAGCGCGCTGACGATCTGGCTCTGCCGCGTGTTGCGGGCATGACGTTCATCGACGTTCGCGGCCGTGTTCGGCGGCACGCTTTCGAGCCGTTCGGCCTGCTCGGTTTGCCAGATGGCGTTCATGGCCAGTCTCCCAACGCGGCGCAGTGATCATGCAAGCCTGCACTGTACTGCTTGCCGCGCGAGCGAGACGCCGGCCCCCGGCCGGGCCGCAAGGCGTTACGGCGTCTACTCCACTGCGCGCAATTGCCGCAGCCCGGCGAGCAGCGGCCGGTCGCGCGGATCGACTTCGAGCCGTGCGCCGGTCTGTTCGAAGCGATAGCGCTTGCCGCTGCGCGAGGATTCGACAGTGAACGAGCCGCCGCTGCCGATGTACTCGAACATCATGCGCTTTTGCGCGGGAGCGCCCGGCGAACTACTGGCCGGCGTGGCGGCAGGACGCGAAGGCAGCAGGCCGGACCAGGAGGCGCGACGTTGACCACAACAACTCATGGGGTGTCCTTCGTGCGGTCGCGAGGGGCCGCGGGTTCTTCATGGATGGCGAGTGGCGAGCTGCCGCCGCCGATGCGTTCGAGCAGGATCGCCGCGCCCGAAAGCGCCAGCCATCCGGTGAGGCCCTGGCCCCAGCCGCCGGCCAGGCCGGCGGCGAAGGGCAGCGCGACCCAGAGGCTGAGGCAGTTGAAACAATCGGCCATGCGCCCCAGAGCCCCGTCGCCGAGCGCCTGGCGCAGCCGGGCGAACACGTCGCCCGGCCCGTCTTCGGCCCACAGCAGATGGGTGACCCGCCACACGGCCAGTGCGGCGAGGGACCAGCCGAGAGGCCCATTCATAACAGAGCCCTCGCCGGGCCGCCCCAAGAGCGCGGAACTCCCCTCGGGGGGCGACGCTGAAAGCGTCTTGGGGCTGACATTTACACGGCCACCGTCAAACTGTAGAAGCTGAACGCCCGGTGCGGCCAGTTGCCGTCGCAGTTGGCGATCGTGCGCTTGTAGACGTGCAGCTCGATCTGATAGCAGCAGGTCTCGGGGAAGGCCAGCCGCAGGTCGGGCACGTGCAGCCGCAGGCCGCCGCCGCTCCACACCGGCGCCGTCGCCCC
>Ga0105237_10000713_pt1 | contig 45969 bp, 37 predicted proteins | sample KBSC24metaG_FD_81520 | JGI IMG/M metagenome (GOLD analysis project Ga0105237, IMG submission 81520) | Corn rhizosphere microbial communities from Kellogg Biological Station, Michigan, USA - KBS C2-4 metaG | ecosystem: Host-associated > Plants > Roots > Rhizosphere > Soil | place: Michigan, USA...
AGCTGTCAGCTGGGTAATTTATTCAGAAACCCATTCTAAGTTTATGCTTGGGCTTACGCTTTTTGCAAGTCTTTTCCCTTCCTTTGTTTTCTCCTTTTTGGGTGGTGTGGTTTCAGACCGGTATAACCGCTACAAAGTTTTGCTGATTACACAGGTTGCCTCAATGATCCAGGCTGTCCTGCTCACCTTGCTGATTTTTTTCAGACATTATTCTGTATGGGAAATCATTGCTTTAAGTGCTTTACTTGGGCTGATCAATGCGTTTGATGTGCCGGCCAGACAGTCACTGGTCTATGAAATGGTAGATGATAAAACAGATTTACCCAATGCCCTGGCATTGAATTCTTCTATGGTGAATCTTTCCAGATTGATTGGTCCGGGAATAGCAGGATTAGCACTGGAAAAATTTGGTGACGATATTTGTTTTGGTCTGAATGCTGTGAGCTTTATTGCCGTAATCGGATCATTGTTGATGATGAAATTGCCCAAATATATTCCAAAACCGCATCATAAAAACGTATTTGGAGATCTGAAAGAAGGTTTTGTCTATATCAAACAAACGCCTTCCATTGCTTTGGTACTTCTCATGCTCGCCTTGATCAGTCTTTTGGTTTTGCCGTATTCCACTTTAATCCCGGTCTATGCAAAAGATATTTTTAAGGGAACAGCCTCCACTTTTGGTATTATCGACAGTGTCATCGGACTTGGTGCATTTTGCGGGGCGATCTATCTGGCTTCGCTCAAGCCGGGCAGAAATCTGAGGAAAATCCTGGCCAGAAACACGGTGATCTTTGGTGTTGGGCTTGTTTTATTCTCCCATGCTACAAATTATCCGTTGGCGCTTCTCTTCTCGGCAATAGTTGGGTTTGGGATGATGTCACAAATTACCATTAGTAATACACTCATTCAAACAACGGTAGATCCGGCAATGAGAGGCAGGGTAATCAGCTTTTATGCAATGGCTTTTTTTGGGACGCAGCCTTTAGGTGGTTTGTTGGTCGGGACCATCTCGCAGTGGATCGGAACACCGGATACGGTACTGATACAAGGAATCATTACCCTGATTATAGGCGTGGTTTTATATCGTTTTCTGAAAAAAGAAAAAGAAAGAAAACTTGCTGTAATATCCTCATCGAAATTGTAAAATAAAATTTAAATTGACGGTAAGAATAACTTATTTTAAGAAATCCAATGTCTTTTTACAAAGCTCTTTCAGATGTGGAGGTTTTATTTTTTCCTTATAAGGATGTGAAACGCCGTAAACGTGGTTGGCACCTTCTATCTTTTGCAGTTTTGCATTTGGTTGCGCTTGAGCAAGATGCTGTGCTACACTGAAAGGAACATTAATATCTTCATCCCCGTGAAGAATCAACCAAGGGATTTTTACTCTTTTCGCCGCATCAATCACGTTATAAGCCGCTTTATGCGCCTTGAAATCCTCAAGTAAAGATACATTCAGAGGCATTTTTTCTTTGGTACGGGCGTTAATGACATGAATCTGGCCATTTTTTTTCCATTCAGCTTCTTGTTCAGGCTTCCAGAGGCTGCTGAAATCACCTATAGCGCTCCAGGTAATAAGTTTATGAATTCTTGGGTCTTCTGCGGCCTTTAATATCGCCAAAGCACCGCCACGGCTGTGTCCGATGAGGTTTATTTTTGAAAAAGCGTGTGTGGAGGAGAGGTGATTAATAACGATATTCACGTCTGCAAGTTCTTTGCTGATGGTGTTGGAGGCAAAAGCTTCAAGATCAGTAACCTCATCCGGGTTCTGTGGTGTCGTTCCTCCATGAGACAGATTAAACTTGATGTAATTATAGCCATGGTTCGCAAAGTACTCAGCCACAAGGTTATGTGCGCCCCAATCTTTAAAACCTTTAAATCCGTGAATGAACAGGATCACCTCATTATTTGTGTTTTTGTCGTCAAAAGTACTGTCTCCGAGAATGGGCTTTCCGTGCGAGCCGCTTAATATAAATTGCAGTTTCTGTATCATAAGTGTCTATTGATATGGTGCTTACCAGATATAACAAAATTAAAGTTTGGAATGTTTATTCTATTTTATCAATTTATAATCTTTCTAAATTAGTCTTAATTACAGCATAATGACAGACACTGCGCATGGTGTTGTTACTTTTGTTGAGCGAAAAAAATACTCAACCTCACATTGGAATATTTAAAGATCATTGCTTTTACACATAAACAGATTGACCTGAAATCTTTAGGGAAATTAGTGATTTGTGAGCAAACACTCGACAGCAGGCTAAAAAACATTCAGGAGAAGCTGAATATCAAGGAGATATTTTATATCGGTACTTGTAACCGTGTTGAGTTTGTATTTACTTCCAAAAACCTGGTTGATAAAGACTTCACCCTCCGTTTTCTTACAGAACTGGACATGGGCCTCCCTGAACAGTATATGGAACGTTTTATAGAAAATGTCTCCGTTTACGAACAGGTTGAAGCTTTTAACCATTTACTTCGTACTTCCTGCTCCCTGGAGAGTTTAGTGGTGGGCGAAAAAGAGATCCTGGCACAGGTGCGCAAGGCTTATGAAGCTTGCCGTCTGGCTGGCTTTACTGGTGATTATATGCGGACCGTAATGGATCGTGTGGTGAAAACAGCCAAAGAAGTATACACCCATACCAATATCTCTAAAAACCCGGTTTCCGTGGTTTCACTGGCTTACCGTAAACTCCGCGACCTGAAAATGTGTGCCAACTCCCGTTTGCTCATCATTGGTGCAGGAGAAACCAACAAGAATATTGCCCAGTATCTTAAAAAACATAAGTATTCTAATTTCTCCGTATTCAACAGAACCGTAGAGAATGCAGAATATCTGGCCCGTGAATTAAAGGGCAAAGCTTACCCGCTTTCAGAACTCCAAAACTTTGAAGGGGGCTTTGATGTCATTATTACCTGTACCGGAGCAACAGAGCCTGTAATCACTGAAGAAATTTACGCCAAACTCCTCAATGGGGATACCAGCAAAAAAGTGATTGTTGATTTGGCCATTCCAAACGATACAGCCCCGGAGATCCTTAAGAAATTCCCTGTTCATTATATCGAAGTAGAATCTTTAAAAGAAACTGCCCGCAAGAACATCCAGGAACGTTACAAGGAACTGATCAATGCAGAGCACATCATAGAACAAAATATCAAAGAATTTGAACTGGTCCTTCGTCAGCGTAAGATTGAAATTGCAATGAGCGGCGTTCCTCAGAAGATCAAGGAAATCAAACATACTGCATTAACGGCAGTTTTTGCAGATGAGATCAGCGGTCTGGATGAAAATTCGAGATTGGTACTGGAAAGGGTAATGAACTATATGGAAAAGAAATGTATCAGTGTTCCTATGGTCCTTGCAAAAGAAATATTGGTGAATAACAGCTAATTCTAGCTATATTAGTCAGCAAAAAATTGTATAGTTTAAGTGAAAAAACTCATTATAGGCACACGGGGCAGCGACCTGGCTTTATGGCAAGCCAACTTTATAAAGGATAAGCTTGCAGAAATTGGCGCAGAGGCCGAATTGAAAATCATCAAAACTCAGGGTGACAAGATCCTGAACCTAAGACTCGATAAACTCGAAGGAAAAGGATTCTTTACCAAGGAACTGGAAGAGGAATTGCTCGGCGGTACCATAGATATTGCTGTACACTCTCACAAAGATTTACCAACCAATCATCCTGCAGGTTTAATTATTGCAGCAGTTCCGGAAAGGGAAGATCCATCAGAACTTTTATTGATTCTGAAGGATTGCGTGGATATTTCACAAAAACTTTCGTTAAAAACTGGCGCTATGGTAGGTACCTCTTCCAACCGAAGGAAAGCACAATTGCTTGCCCTTCGTCCGGACCTGAACATCGAAGATCTGCGTGGAAATGTGCCTACCCGAATTGGCAAATTAAGAGATGAGGACTATGACGCGATCCTGCTTGCAAAGGCCGGAGTTAACCGTCTTGGGATAGACCTGAGCGAATTCCATGTCGAAGTTCTGGATACCACAGAACTGGTGCCTTCACCTGCACAGGGTGCTTTAGGTATACAGATCCGGGAAAATGATACCGAGTTGTTCCAGTTGCTTCAGCAGATCAACCATGCGGCTACTGCCGAAGAAATTGCAGTAGAACGTAAGGTCCTCAATTTATTTGAGGGTGGCTGCCATATGCCATTGGGCTGTTACTGTAAAAAAGAGAACGGCCAGTTCGAAGTATGGACCTCCAAAGCAGAAAGCGATGAGGATTTTCCTGACCGCTTGTTTTACCGGGTAGATCATTTAGACGGTCTGGCAGAAAAGATCGTTGAAAAATACACCAGTGAACGTAAACTGCCATCCAAAGTCTTTATATCAAGGGAAATCGGAGAGCACAGTTATTTTAGAAGAGCATTAGAAAAACACCATATTGAAATTGAAGGCAGATCATTGATCCGCACTTTTCCGATTGTACATGTACTGGACCCATTCTATCTGAAAAATATAGACTGGATTTTCTTCAGCAGCCGGAATAGTGTAGAGTACTTCTTTAACCTGAAACCTACTTTATCTAAAAAGATAAAGTTTGGTGTTGTAGGCCGAGGTTCAGAAGATGCCTTAAGAAGAGCCGGTCACCTGGCTGATTATGTGGGTGAAGGTGGTGATATTGATGAGGTTGCAGAAGGCTTTGCAGCTCTTGTTGAAAATGAAACCGTGATGTTCCCCCGGGCACAGGATTCCCTGCTGAGCATACAAAAAGCTTTGAAAGAGAGTACTAAAGTAGTAGATCTTCCCATCTATGAGACTGCAATTGTGGATGATATAGACCAGACCTATGCCGACGTACTCATCTTTACCAGCCCTTCTAATGTAGACGCATATTTTGCAGATAACTTACTAGACCCCGGGCAGCAGGTCATTGCTATTGGCAATTCTACAGGAAAGAAATTTGATGAAATGGGCGTAAAATACCTTTTGCCTTATTCTCCTGACGAAATAGGCCTGGCAGAAGCTGTCTTTGGAATAGACATTAAATCATAAAAAAGAGAGGTTGATATGTTACACCGCCCAAGAAGGTTAAGAAAAAATCCAATTGTCAGAGAAATGATTGCCGAAACAAGGCTGTCTAAAGACATGTTCATTTACCCGTATTTTATTGTACCGGGAAATGGCGTGGTACATGCTTTAGATGCCATGCCGGGGATTAATCATTACTCAACAGATACCTTAATTAAAGATGTTGAAAAAGGATTAAAACTGGGTGTAAATAAAATTATGCTGTTTGGAGTAGGAGATGAGAAAAGCGAAGATGCACGCTCGGCGTACCATGACCATTCTCTAGTACCAGTTGCGGTAAGAGAATTGAAGAAGAACTTTGGCGACGACTTATATGTGGTTACCGATGTTTGTGTCTGTTCCTACACTACGCACGGACATTGTGGTATCTTAAAGGACGACTACGTTCAGAATGATGCGACCGTAGAAGTAATTGCAAAAATGGGTCTTACCCACGCAGAAGCAGGGGCAGATATGCTGGCCCCCTCAGATATGATGGATGGCAGAATAGGTGCGATGAGAAGTGTACTGGATGGTGCTGGTTTTGTCAATACGGCGATCATGTCGCATGCAACAAAATTCGCTTCAGCCTATTACGGACCTTTCAGAGAGGCCGCAGACTGTGCTCCAAGTAAAGGCGACAGAAAAGCGTATCAAATGGATTTCAGAAATGGAAATGAAGCCCTGAGAGAAGCCTTACTGGATGAAAGCGAGGGAGCAGATGTCCTGATGGTGAAACCTGCACTGGCTTACCTGGATGTTATGCACAATCTGAAACAGCATACCGATCTTCCCATTGCCTGCTATAACGTATCCGGAGAATATTCGATGGTGAAAGCAGCCGCAGAGCGTGGATGGATAGATGAACAAAAAGTTGTAATGGAAACCATGCATGCCTTTGCCAGAGCAGGAGCAAGCATCATTACCACATACCATATTAGAGATATTGTAGAAAAGAATTGGTTGTAATATGTTAGAGTCTTTAAAAAAAATATTCTCCGGAAATGAGGGCGATATGCCCGTAAATACTGGAAGCAAACCAGATATTTCAAGAGAAAAGTCTGCAGAGTTGTACGAAAAAGCCAAAACATTCTTTCCTGGTGGTGTGAACTCACCGGTAAGGGCTTTTAAGTCTGTTTACGGAACACCTCTATTTATACAAAAAGGTGATGGTTGTTTTGTATGGGATGCCGATGGAAACCAGTTTATTGATTTCTGCGGAAGCTGGGGGCCTTTGATCCTTGGACACAACCATCCAAAAGTTAGAGAAAAAGTAACAGAGGTGATGCAGAACGGAATGAGCTTTGGCGCACCAACCGCGCTGGAGAACGAACTGGCAGAACTGATCGTGAAAAATAATAAACACGTAGAAAAGATTCGGTTCACCAGTTCTGGTACTGAGGCCGTAATGTCTGCCATCAGACTGGCCAGAGGCTATACCAGTCGCGATAAGATCCTGAAATTTGAAGGTTGTTATCACGGCCACTCCGATTCATTATTGGTTAAAGCCGGTTCCGGTCTGGTTACTTTTGGAGAAACATCCTCAGCAGGAGTTCCAAAATCTTTCGCAGAAGAAACCATTGTTATTGGACTGAACGATAAAGAAGCGCTGAAGAAAGCCTTTGAACAATTCAAAGACCAGATTGCAGCAGTGATTATAGAGGGGATTCCGGCAAATAACGGTTTACTGATCCAGGATCCAGACTATGTAGAATTTTTACAGCAGATCTGTAAAGACAATAAGTCCCTTCTTATTTTTGATGAGGTCATTACCGGCTTCAGATTGGGTTTTGAAGGTGCTGCCTCTTATTATGGGGTAAAACCTGATATTGTTACTTATGGTAAGATCATTGGCGGAGGTTTGCCTGTTGGAATGTATGGCGCCTCAGCAGAGATCATGGGACATATATCTCCTGACGGAGGGGTTTACCAGGCTGGTACCTTATCGGGTAACCCGGTAGCTATGGCGGCAGGAATTGCACAGTTGACGGAATTGTTAAGGTCAGGCTTTTATAAAGAACTGAACAGCAAAGCAGGTGAATTTGCAGAAAGCATCCAAAGGTTTGCCACAGCAAGAAACTATAAACTGAAAGTATTCCATGTAGGTTCTATTTTCTGGATGGCCTTTACCGATAAAGACAAAATCCAGACCGCTGAAGATATTGATCCGGCAAGTATGGAGAAATTCAAGCTGATGCACAGGGAATTGTTAAACCGTGGGATCTATTTCGGCCCGTCCGGCTATGAAGTAGGTTTTGTTTCTGCTGCACATACAAAAATTGAACTGGAAAAGGCAAAAAGAGCCATATTCGAAGCTCTTGATATCGTTTTCAGAAACAAGTAATATTTGGTACATTAGATTAGTAATCAGAACAGATGAAGAAGTCGATCGTCATATTTTATTTCCTGTTGCTGTATAGCCTGGTGCAACTCATTTCCTGGGGAACACTGGTGGTTAAACTACAGCCATCCAGAATGGCGATGATCATGGGTGAGGGCTCTGTATTTTTGTTTTTGTTGTGCATAGGTGCTTATTTTCTGCACCAGTCCATCAAAAAAGAAGACCGCCTGCACGAACAGCAAACCAATTTCCTCTTGTCGGTTACCCATGAATTAAAATCTCCTCTGGCTGCCATCAAATTATCTATTCAGACCATCATTAAGAGAGATCTTGATAAGGCACGCCAAACTTCTTTGCTGTCCAATTCCCTGAAAGATATTGAGCGTCTGGATGACCTGGTGGAAAATATGCTGCTGGCCACTAAAATTGAGAACCGTTCTTACTCTTTTCCAAAAGAGGAGTTTGATTTTTCTGAACTGGTTACTAAAATTACAGACCGTTTGCAGATCCATACCTGTGGCTGTGAGCAGGTCATTAAATCTAAGATACAACCTGGAATCAAAATCAGCGGAGATGCATTTGCTCTTTCTTCTGTGGTCACTAACCTGGTGGAGAATGCTGTTAAGTATTCAGGTCCATGTGCAGAAGTGAGCGTCGAACTTGCCCAGCAAAATGGACATGCCTTTTTGGCAGTTTCGGATAAAGGACCAGGCATACCGGATGACGAAAAGATGCTTATTTTCGATAAATTCTATCGTGTGGGTGATGAAAGTGTGCGGAAAGCAAAAGGAACGGGTTTAGGCCTGTTTATTGTTAAAGAAGTATTACAAAACCACGACGCCGATATCAGCGTTAAAGATAACGTACCGCAGGGTACCATTTTTGAAGTAACATTTAGTTGATCATTATGCCACAGAAATTAAGAATATTACTGGTCGAAGATGAAGACCACTTATTAGATGCCATAAAATTAAATCTTGAATTAGAAGGTTATAAAGTACATGCCGTTAAAGACGGCAAAACCGCCCTTAAAATATTCAAGGAAGAACGTTTTAACCTGATCATCCTGGATGTGATGCTGCCTGAAATGGATGGCTTCCAGGTTTGTGAAACCATCCGTCTGGAAAATACCGAAGTTCCAATTCTTTTCTTAACTGCAAAAAATACCAGCGAAGACAGGGTAATGGGCTTGAAAAAAGGTGCTGACGATTACCTTGTGAAACCATTTAATCTGGAAGAGCTGATCCTTCGTGTAGGTATCCTGGTGAAACGCAGTATGAAAGCAGATGATCTGAAAGAATTGAATTCTTATAAAATCGGCGATAAAACCATCTATTTCAACTCTTTTGAATTGAAACAGGATGATGGGGTTGTTGTTCCGTTGACCAAGAAAGAAACCATGCTGCTTAAATTGCTTATTGAGCGTAAGAATGAAGCGGTTTCAAGAGAACAAATCCTGGAAACCGTTTGGAATTATGATGTGTATCCATCCACACGTACCATTGATAACTTCATTTTAACTTTTCGTAAGTATTTTGAACCAGATCAGAAAAATCCGGTATACTTTCATTCCATCAGAGGTGTAGGCTATAAATTTACGGATATACACAGTTAATGTTTAACGCAAAGACCAGGTATGGCCTGATGGCGATTTTTGCCATCGCAGCCATTGTATGCCTGATATACCAACAATATCAACTGGCCGCTTTTGGCGGTCTTTTGCTTGTTATCCAGATTTGGAGCCATTTTAAACAGAGTTCTGTTTTACTGGCTTCCAAGCATTTTAAGCGGAAGGACTATGAAGCAACGGTGGAAGCTTTGGCAGAAGTTCCGGATCCGGAGCGTCTGGCTAAGAACAGGAGAGGATATTATGAGTTTATGCTGGCCAATATTGCCTTGCAAAGTGAGGAATATGAGGAAGCAGAATATCACTTCCAGCTGGCCAGCAGGTTTCCGCTAGGCGGTAAAACAGATAAGGCCTTTGTCATGATCCACTTAGCCAATCTTGCTTTAAGAAAGAAAGATAAGGTAAGGATACTGGCCTATATAGAGAAAGCAAAAGAACTGGCTACAACACCAAAGGCCAGGGACATAATTAATAAATTAGAGAAAGAAGCGAACAGCTTATAAAACCATTAAAATTTAGATGAACACGTTATTTTTAGATGCAGCATTTTCGAAGCAAACAGAACGTCCGCCGGTATGGATGATGCGCCAGGCAGGCCGTTTTATGCCACAATACTGGGAAATTAAAAACAAATATTCTTTCCTGGAGATGTGCAAAACCCCTGAAATTGCTGCTGATGTAACGATGTTACCAGTCGATTTACTTGGGATCGATGCCGCCATTCTTTTCTCCGATATCCTGGTTACAGGTGAGGCGATGGGCGGAGACCTGAGCTTTACCCAGGGCGTAGGGCCTAAATTTGCCAATCCGGTACGGACACTGGCCGATGTAGATGCATTGGAAGTAGATGTACTTGACCGTTTGCAATATGTAGCCGACGCGATTAAAGTGATCCAGCAGCGCTTAAACGGCAGCATTCCATTAATTGGCTTTGCAGGTGCACCATTTACAGTGATGAGTTATCTGGTTGAAGGCGGTTCATCCAAAGATTTTAAGACCACCAAACTCATGTTGCACAATCAGCCTGAGGTAGCCCATAAACTACTGGCTAAAATTGCAAAAGTGACAGCCGATTATCTGAACCTTCAGATCGCAGCAGGGGTAAATGCCATCCAGATCTTTGACAGCTGGGCACAAGCCCTGTCCTGGAACGATTATCAGGAATTTTCTCACCGTTATATCCAGGAAATCATTGCCAACCTGAACAGAAAAGACATCCCTGTGATTTCCTTTTGTAAAGGAAGTTCTGTATTTGCACCGATCATGGCAGAGGCCAGGCCAGATGTGATTTCTGTTGATTGGAATGCAGATCTGTTGAACATCAAAAAAAGCCTGCCTGCAGGCATTGCTGTACAGGGAAATCTTGATCCGCATATTCTATATGCAGACAAGCCTGTGATCAAAAAACATATTCTTCAGTTGTTTGAACGTATGCGTGGAGAGAATGGATTTATCTTTAATCTGGGACATGGTATTATGCCGGATATCCCATTTGAACATGTAAAATACGCGATTGAAGTCATTAAGGATTTTAAATACTAATTCATTATGGCCTATTCCTACATACTCGCTGTTCATATCATCTTCGTGGTAAGCTGGATGGCTGGTCTGTTTTATGGAGTCCGCTTGTTCATTTACCATACGGAAGCCAATGACCGCCCGGAAAACGAGCGGATCATCCTGCAAAAAGAGTATGAGAAAATAGAACATAAATTGTGGTACATTATCACAACACCCGCTATGATTTTAACTGTTCTGGCGGGTGCTACAATGATCTTTTTAAGGCCAGGGTACCTTTTAGCCCCCTGGCTTCATGTAAAACTGGCATTCGTGGCCGGGTTATTGATTTATCATTTCATTTGTCAGCGCATTATGAAACAAATGAAAGCAGGTATCTTTAAATTAAGTTCGTTCAAACTCCGGCTCTGGAATGAGGTCGCCACCATTTTCCTGGTAGCCATTGTATTTACTGTAGTACTCAAAAGTGCAATAGACTGGGCCTATGGATTGGTTGGGCTGATCGCCTTTTCTATGGTGATCATGATGGCTGTTAAATGGTATAAGGGATACAGGAGGAGAAAAGGCGAATAGTCTATGAGGAGATATTTAGTGCTGGTTTTCCTGCTGTTCTTAGGGAAAGCCTCTTTGTGCCAGTTCAATAATGCTGCTTTAGAAAACCGTATCCGGCCAGACAGCAGTTTAACCGGAGAACTTCATTTCGATTTCTATAACCTCAACTTTGTAAGGAATTACGAATACACCAATAACTTTCACGATGGTTATACCATATATGGGGCACAGTTTCAGCCTCAGCTGGTCTATTACGCCCATCCCAACCTCGCTTTAACCGGGGGTGTATTTTACCGTAAAGATTTTGGAAATGGCGGTATCTCCCTGGTCAAACCATTGTTTAGCATCAAATACCAGAAGAATGACCTGAGCCTGATCTTTGGTAGTCTGGAAGGGGGAATTCAGCACCATTATGTAGAACCTATCTACGATTTCGAGCGCCAGCTCACCAACCCCCTGGAATACGGCACACAATTCCTGCTGGAAAAAAAAGCGATTAAGCTGGATGCCTGGATTGCCTGGCAAAACATGATCTATAAAGGTTCAGACTATAAAGAGGAAATCATTGGTGGCCTTTCTATGGAAGCTACAGTGACGGAAGATAATGGATGGAAGCTCAGCCTTCCGGGCCAGTTTCTTGCCCAGCACAGGGGCGGGCAGATTGATGAACTGAAACAAATCCCTGTACAGACCCTTTTTAATGGTGCTACAGGAATAAAACTGCATAAAAAATTCCAGGGCAAGGTCAAAGAGGTCTATACCGATAACTATATTGTTGGTTATAAAGACCTTTCCAGACAAAGAGATCAGAACTATCTCGGCGGCTTCGGGTTATGGCTTACTGCAGGAATGGAGACCAGGTACGGAAGTCTGTTGGCCACTTACTGGGGTGGAAATAATTTTATTACGATTAAGGGTATGCCTTTGTACGAATCCCTATCTGAGAACCTGTATGATCAGGGCTTTACCCAAAACCACCGGAATGTATTATCGGTTCGTTATGCCTATCAGAAAGAACTCTTGCCAAACTTTTACCTGGATGTTCGTTTTGAACCCCATTTTGATCTTGATCATGCTGACCATCAGCTACAATTCAATCATTCTTTCTTCCTAACCTACAAGAAGAGTTTCAAACTTCTTAAGATTAAATAATTATTTTTACCGGCGTGCAACCTTTGCCTCATTTTATTCATCTTCTTTGAACTAAACATAAAATGAAGTTGACGCTAACCTATACGATAAACGACTTGATTGACGGGTGCAAGGCCGGAGAGCGAAAGATGCAGGCGGAGCTATATAAGCAAACGGTGTCTAAAATGCTGATGGTCTGTATGCGTTATGCAAAAGATAGAATGGAAGCAGAAGATGTGCTGCAGATCGGCTATGTTAAAATTTTTCAAAAAATAAAGGAGTACAGAGGTGAGGGATCTTTTGAAGGATGGATGCGGCGGATCATGGTGCATACAGCTATTGAAAGTTACAGAAAGAACCTCAAATACCTTGGCCATGTGCAAATAGAAGAGGCTTTTGAGCAGCCCTCTACTGGATTTGACTTCAGTACTCTGGGGATGCAGGATTTGCTGAATATTATTCAGAAACTAGCCGATGGATACCGGATAGTTTTTAATATGTATGCGATAGAAGGATACTCACACAAAGAAATCGCAGAAACACTTGGGATCTCAGAAGGCGCCAGTAAATCACAGTTGTCAAGAGCAAGGGCGATTCTGAGAGAAGAAATTATAAAAATGGAGGGCATAAATTATGCATCACACACAGGATAAAGAATTTGACCAGTTGTTTAAAGACCGGTTTGACCAGGCAGAGCTTGAACCTTCTGCTGGCTTATGGGATAAGATAGAGCCACAGCTGCAGCCTGCAGCGAAAAGACATTTTCCGGTGTACTGGATGGCAGCGGCATTAACTGCACTGGCCCTTACCGCCGGTTTGCTGTTCATCAATAAACCGGATAAGATCCGTCTTCAGGGACAACTGGAGCGTACGGCACATCTGGAAGATAAACCAGCACCTGCGGTAGTTAACGACATTCAACCAAACCAAATAACGGTTCGGAATATTGAACCCCGGACTGGCGAAACCGGAGCCTTAGAAAAGGAAGCATCAAAACCTGTAGTCATTCCCGACCCTGCAAAAAAAGTTTTAATCGCGATGCAACCTATTCCCTCTGGCGATCATCTTAAGGTTATAGTAGAGCATGTAAAACCAGTGGTACAACAATCTGCAGAGATTTTGCAAGAGGAAGGACAAAAGACACTTGCTGCGGCAGGTACGGAGATGAATGAACCAGACAAGGTGGTCAATGAGAACGAACAGGCAGAGAGAAAAGGCATCCGGAATTTTGGTGACCTGGTCAATTATGTTGTAGACAAAGTTGATAAAAGAGAACAGAAAATCGTACGCTTTAAAACAGACGATGATGACGAATCCTCACTGGTGGCCATTAATATTGGATTTATAAAACTTAACCCGAAGAAACACAAATAAACCAGCAATATGAAGAGAATAGTTTTTGCAGCACTTTTGGTAAGCGGTCTTACCAGTGGATTGAGCAGTAACGTGATGGCCCAACAGGATACGACTGCGAAAAAGAAAAATAAATTTGAAATCACTCATGGAATTGGCATCAGCATAGAATCGAATTCCAATAAAACAGATAGTACAGGTAAAAAAAGTGCACCGAAAGGCCGTTTTATAGGTGGAATTACCTTAACCAGGATAGACTGGGGCTTTTCCAGGCTAATTGATAATGGAAGTTTTACCCTATCTCCAAAGAATGATTTTCTCAGCTACAGAGGAGCTAAGACCAGTACATTTTCTTTCGATGTGATTCAGTTTGGCTATCGTTTCAATCCGAACTTTAAAGTGTATCTGGCCGGTGGATTTGACTGGACACTGATCCGTTTGAGAAAAGACATTACCATACAACGGGGCGGGACCGACCTGACTTATGTGGAAGACAATATCCATTACAGCAAGAACCGTTTCTCGAACAGCTATGTGCATATTCCACTGAACTTTGAATTCCGGACCAAAGAAAACCACGATGGAAAACGCTTTTACTTTGTGGTGGGCCCTGAAGTGAGTTTCCTGCTCAACGGAAAAATCAAACAGATCAGTGATGAAAATGGAAAGGTTAAAACCAGGGATGACTACCACTTCCAACCTTTCCGTTATGGAGGAACTGCCCGTATAGGGTATGGATGGATCGGGCTTTTTACTAAGTATTATTTCAACGATATGTTTGACAGCCCCGGACAAAAAGGTTTGAAAAATATGTCCTTCGGTATTACCATAGGTTTGAATTAAGAAACATATACACACAAATAAAACAGAATCCTGCGGTTTGTACCGCAGGATTTTTTTATATCCTTATCTTTACAGGGTGAAGCAACAAATCATCAGCGTAAAGAACCTAACCAAACAATATCAGACAGAACAATCATCCGGTGTCCGGAATATTAGTTTTGATATTGAAAGTGGAAAAATCGTAGCCATTCTGGGTGAAAGTGGCAGCGGAAAATCAACTTTACTGAAATGTATTTATGGTCTCCTGAAAACAGATGAGGGCGAAGTACACTTTAAGGGTAAACGAGTTCTGGGCCCCGATGAACAGCTGATCCCGGGACATAAAGAAATGAAAATGGTGACGCAGGACTTTTCATTGAACATCTATGCCAAGGTTTACGACAATATTGCTTCTATGCTGTCCAATACCGATGTTCAGGGAAAGAAAGAGAAGACATTTCAGATGATGCGGCATCTGAATATTGAGCATTTAAAGGATAAAAAGATCACCCAGCTGAGTGGTGGTGAGCAGCAGCGTGTAGCTATTGCCAAGGCTTTAGTAAGCGATACCTCCCTGCTTTTATTGGATGAACCCTTTAGCCAGGTAGATGCTTTACTAAAAAATCAACTGCGTGCAGACATTAAAAGGATAGCGGAAGAAACAGGTGTTACTGTAATTATGGTGTCACACGACCCTGCCGACGGACTTTTTCTGGCCGATCAGTTGTTGCTCATCAAAGACGGACAATTGCTTCAGCAGGGAGAGCCATCCTTTGTATACAACCATCCGGATCACATCTATACCGCCCGACTGTTGGGTAATGCTGTTGTTTTACATGCAGCAGAAGCCGAAAAAATAGGTTTACAGGCCAAAGGCCAGACCGTGGTATTTTACCCGGAATGGGCAGAATTAAAAAGCTCCTGGAACAGTAAAAGGTTTGAAGTGAAAGATGTGTATTATAAGGGCTTTTATGAAGAGCTGTTGCTGGAAAGAAACGGCGTGACCATCCGGGCGATACAGCTGAACAGGGGAGAACATAAGAAAAATGACCATGTTCAGGTGAACATTGATCATTTTCTCAGATTTTAATATCAATAACCCCCAAAATCGGTGAGTACCCAGTTTTTTGCTGTGTCTACCACAAGTGCGTCGCAATAAGAACAGGTATCATTGGTGGTATCATCATATGGCGCACCGCAACTGGCACATTCATAACTGAAGGCAATTTCTTTCTGAGGCTTATTTAAGGCCGCCAGATCCTTAGACAATACCAGCTTAAAACGATGAACATCCATCTCCTGATCCAATGCGGTCAATCTGGAGCCCAGTTGTACACGCTGGTAAGTTGCACTCAACGTAAACATCAGGTTTAGTTTCTCATTAGCCTGGTTGTATTGCGATAAAGTAACGTCATTGAGGTACAGGCGGTCAAATACAAAACTTCCGGCCGATGCCTTTTGCTCTATGAGTTTTTCTGCAAGGGAAGCCTCTGCAAAACGCAATAGTTTTTTGTTATTGTCGCCGGTAAATACTTCCATAATCTGCATAAAAACATTGGATGCAATATCTTCCATACGCTGTATAGAAAACAATGGGTCATTTTTGACCAACTCGTGAAGGTTGGCATCATTCAGCAATGGATTCTTTCCGCCATAATCCTCCATTTGTGTAATCTCACTCAATACCCAATCATAGGCGGCATTGTTGGTGAGTGTTTTACAACTCAGACAACGGCTAACTTCACCTAGTTTATCCTCCAGGGGCGCTCCGCAATTGGGGCAATTGTCTGTATGGTACAGGTCTGCACCAGAAGGTTTTGAGTCTGTACGTTTGATAAACGTCCAGTATTCTGTATCCGTATCGCCTTCATAAGACTCATTGAGCGAAGGATATTGCTGGCTGATAAACTCATCATCCATAGAGAAAGAGATCGCTACGTCTGCGGTTTGGTAGGCCCCATCAGTATTGATGGATGCAACAGCAATATTATGGATACGAATATTGCTAAGGCGATTGTACTGCGTTAATTTTTTCATCATGGCAAACTGCGCAGTAAATCGCTGATATACACCATCAGACATCCATTTACGCACTTTACTCAAATCCTGTTGCTGCCAGGCTTGCTGCAATTCCATAAAAGAAGTCCCGGCCTTTTCAGGAGTCAGCCCTTCCGGAAATTGATGTTGCGGGCCCGGTGACATGATCGGCTGCGATTGTCCATTATTGCCACCTGGATTGAGCTTGTTTTTAAACATGGTGTAGAGCACTATAGCAATAATAATGATCACAATCATGCCCGGACTTAAGGGGATGCCCAAACCACCTCCGCCACCACCTCCAAAACCGTGGCTGCTGCTGTGAGATCCGCCACCGCTATGTCCGCCGGCACCGCCAACGCGCGCCATTGCAGAGTAACTGTATAAAAGGACTAAAGCCGCCACAGGCAGTATTACTTTTCGGGCAGGTGATGTTGTTATTCTCATTAAAAGGTAATTATAGATAGATGAATTTTTTAATTGGTTTTTATCCCGGTAGCGGTGGTGGAACATTGTTGAATAAATCAGATAATTCAGTTACTGACGAAGCTTCTGCCCATTGTGCCATACCTGTTTTCCATACCAGGGATTCACGTTTCAGCGTACCCGACTGTGTCATTTGCGCCAGTTGTTCTGCATTAAAAGGACCCGTTTGCTGGCCATTGGAGGCAACAAAGAATTGTACTGCTCCTGGTATTGGCGGCGGTGTTGTGTTGGCTGTTGGCTGAGGGTTGGTACCGGAAGCATTACCCAGAGCATTTGAAATCGTTTGGCCCATGCCTAAACCTACACCCAAACCTACTCCGGCACCTGCAATACCACCAGGATTTTCAGCGGCAATCTCAATACTTTGCGCTGTTTTAAACTGCGCAAGTTTTTGCATGTCAATGCGGTCGAGACGGGAGTAATCAAAAATTTCTTTTTTGATGTCATCAGGCATAGATACATTTTCTACCAGAAACTTTGTGATCTTAAGGCCATAGGCTTCAAAATCTTCATTTAGTTTATCCTGGCAAAGCTGAGAAAGCTCTTCAAGACTTGCAGCTACTTTATCTATCGGGATATTACCATTGCCAATGGCATTGGTAAACTTAGTGACGATCAGGCTTCGCAGCTGACCATTTATTTCTTCAGTAGTAAATTCTCCGGCTGTTCCTGCAATTTCTTTAATGAATTTACCACCATCTGCTATACGAAATGCAAATGTACCAAAGGCCCGCAGCTCGATCATTCCAAAACGGGGATCATTTAGAGTAATTGCATTTTTTGTGCCCCAACGCTGGTCCGTAAATTGCCGGGTGCTAATGAAAAATACATCTGCCTTGAACGGGCTTTCAAAGCCATATTTCCAACCCTTCAGCGTAGCCAGGATGGGCATGTTCTGTGTTTGCAGTGTGTACATACCAGGCTGGTATACATCTGCAATTGTTCCCTCATTTAGAAAAACAGCTTGCTGAGACTCCCTTACAGTGAGCTTAGCATTCATTTTTATCTCGTTATCATAGCGCGGAAATTTCCATACAAGCGTATCTCCGCTGTTGTCTTCCCATTGTATAATGTCTATAAATTCATTCCGGAGCTTATCAAAAAATCCCATAGTTGATCTTTGTTGAATAAAAAATAATTTATGTAAATATAATAGTTTGGAGGAATTGTGAGCATTCCAGGTAATTTTTTAACAGAAGTAAAAACTACTTCTTTGATCTTATAATTTTTTTAAAATACAACTTCTGGTTGTTGTGTATAGCCCTTAATCCACAGAACTTTACAATAGTAAATCTGCAGATTATGGCGATTAAGGAAAACTTTTCTGATCATTTAAATATACCCTATATGCAAAGCCTTAAGGTGCGCAGTCAGGCTATTTATCTCAGTGTATTGCTTTTCACGCTCCTTGTTTTCGCTGCACTGCCCCTCATAAAGGTACAGGTTAGTGAAGTAAAAGGCCGGGTTGTAGAACGTACCGCCTATCAGATTCTTTGTAGCCGTTTGAACAACTGGTTAGATATTGAAGTTCCGGGAAAGGGTAAAGGCTTATGAACATAAAGGTGAAACAAAGAGACATCACCGACTGCGGGGCGGCATGTCTGGCCAGTGTTGCCGCTTATTATAAACTTCAGCTGCCTGTAGCGAAGCTCAGACAACTGGCCAGTACAGATAAAAAAGGCACCAATATCCTTGGCATGATTGAAGCGGCCAAAAAGATTGGCTTTGATGCGAAAGGCGTGCGTGGTGATTTTAACGATCTTACTAAAATCCCCAAGCCTGCTATTGCTCATATGATTGTTAAAGAAACCTTGCATCATTATGTAGTGGTTTATAAGGTAACCTCCACACATGTGGAAGTGATGGAGCCCGGCCAGGGTAAAATGTTCAAAAAGAGTCATGAAGAATTCAAAAGTGAATGGACAGGGGTTCTGGTACTTTTAATGCCGAATGAAAACTTTGAAGCCGGTAATAAAAAGATCAGCATCCGGAGAAGGTTTCTGAACCTGATCCTGCCCCATAAGGCAGTGATGGCACAGATATTTTTTGGGGCCATTATCTACACCATTCTTGGTCTTTCTACATCTGTTTTTGTACAGAAAATTGTAGATAATGTACTGATAGAAGGGAACAGAAACCTGTTAAACCTGCTCAGTGTGGGTATGTTTGCCATCCTCCTGCTGCAGGTTTTTATAGGAATAGGAAGAACGGTTTTTACCCTGCGAACCGGGCAGCAGATCGATTCCAGCCTGATCCTGGGCTATTATAAGCATTTACTAAAACTTCCTCAGCAGTTTTTTGACACTATGCGGGTTGGTGAAATTACTTCCCGCATTAACGATGCGGTGAAGATCAGAATCTTCATCAACCAGGTTTCTGTAGATCTGGCAGTGAATATCTGCACCGTACTTTTCGCTTTTGTCCTCATGTTCAGTTATTACTGGAAACTTGCCGTGGTTATGCTGGCTATTATTCCATTATACATGGTGATTTATTACATCGCGAACCTGCTGAACAGAACAGTACAGCGTAAACTGATGGAAGACGGTGCCGAACTGGAATCACAGCTGGTAGAGAGCATTACTACGGCATCTACCATTAAATGTTTTGGACTGGAAGATTTTGCGAACAATAAAACGGAGATCCGTTTTGTACAATTGTTAAAAACCATTTATAAATCCGGAATGAACAGTGTTTTTGCAGCCGTATCGACAGAAACCATTTCCAGGATATTCACCATTATACTCTTATGGACCGGTGCAGGTTATGTTCTTGACGGACAAATCACAGCCGGCGAATTACTCTCATTCTATGCGCTCACAGGCTATTTTACCGCTCCTGCTGCTTCATTAATTGGTATTAATAAAACAGTTCAGGATGCGGTAATTGCCGCCGACAGATTGTTTGAGATCATGGATCTTGAAATTGAGTGTGATGAAGAGAAATTCGATCTCCATCCGGCAGATATCGGAGACATCCGCTTTGAGAAAGTAGGCTTCCGTTATGGCAGCAGGACCAGTGTTTTTGAAGATTTGAACCTACGGATTCCAGTTGGAAAAACAACGGCTATAGTTGGCGAAAGTGGTTCCGGAAAGTCTACGCTGATTGCTCTTCTGCAAAACATATATCCGATCAGCAGCGGGAACGTATTTATTGGAAAGTACGCGGTGAAATACATTCGTAATGCGGATCTCCGTCGTTTGGTTGGTGTGGTACCTCAACAGATAGACTTATTTAATGGAAATGTAATTGATAATATTGCCGTTGGCGATGATGACCCTGACCTCCGTTTGATTCTGAACATCTGTGAGAGCCTGGGTATTTTATCTTTTATAGAAGATCTTCCAAACGGATTTAAAACGCAGTTAGGGGAAAATGGGGCAGCATTATCCGGGGGGCAAAAGCAAAGGATCGCTATTGCCAGGGCTTTATATCAAAAACCTGAAATCCTGTTGCTGGACGAGGCCACTTCTTCCCTGGATCCGGAAGCCGAATCCTATGTTCAGAAAACAATAGACTACCTGGCTGCCCGCGGAAAAACCATTATTCTGATCGCCCACCGTTTAAGTACAATACAAAGAGCCGATCATATTGTTGTCCTAAAGAAAGGTAAAGTTGCAGAAGAAGGTAGTCACGAAGAACTGCTCAGAGAGCAACGGGAGTATTTTAATTTATGGGAACGGACCAATGCAATGTCTGTTCTTTCAATCTGAGAATATATGGCTGTAAAAATATTTCAATATATAGAGATGATGAACCGGATGCACCTGCTGATTACCCAACAGGAAACAGGGAATCCTAACGAACTGGCCAAAACCTTGGAAACAAATCTAGGTCAGATGTATTCGATTCTGGAAGAACTGAGATCTACGGGCGCTTCTATCGCTTATTCCACAAAGAAATGTAGTTATTATTATGCCCGGCCTTTTGAATTCGACATCAGTATCAATTATGGTGAACTTCAACCATTTGAACTCAGAGTGATCCGGGGTGGAGGAATCTTATCTAAAAGAAGGCTGTTTGGTTATTTTTCTTATCCTAGATCAATTTTTTAAAACGCAGTACAGGGTATATTTGTTATCTTACTAATCGTTAAAAAAGATCATAATATGAAGAAGCTGATTGCCTGTATACTTGCCCTTTGGACAGCCCGTCAGTTTAAAAAGATAAGCAGATGAACCCCGAAGGGCTCCATCTGACAATTAAAAACATAAGACTAAGCAGATGAACCCCGAAGGGCTCCATCTGACAATTAAAAACATAAGACTAAGCAGATGAAATACGAAGAAATTAAACTCGTTAATAACGAAACAGATCATCGTTTTGAACTCACGGTAGAAGGATATACTGCCTTTATTGATTATAAAATAAAAAAGGATAAAGCTTATCTAATCCACACTGAGGCACCTGAAGAACTCAAAGGAAAAGGAGTAGCCGAAGCCTTGGTAGAAAAGACTTTAATTTATCTGGAAGAACAGCATTTGAAGCTGGTTCCTCTGTGTCCATACGTACAACTTTTCTTAAAGAGACACCCTGACTGGAACCGTCTGGTGGCCGAATAATTATACCGAAAAGGGGTATCCAATATCTTTGGAAACCCCTTTTACTTATGTTGTGCCTGCCCTACACGGATCCCCCGTTCACAGGACTTTTTTATCGTTGTTTTCTATTCAACAATTTAAGAATTTATTAGTTTGACCCGGATTAAAAATTTTGCACATATGTGGAAAAACCTTTTGATGGAACAGAAAAGCAATATCGTGGATTTTTTAACATTAAACTAGGTTTCAATTAATGCTATGGGAACATCTTTGTCATGAAAACAAACCATTAAATATCATGATAAAACGATTACTCATAGTAGTACTCCTGCTCTTCATCAGCTTTGCCAAAAAATCAGAGGCGCAGACCACGCAGGCATCAATTTCTGGTAAGATAACAGATGGAACCAAAAAGCCTGTTCCAGGTGTTTCAGTGCAAATCCGCAATGAATCTACTGGTTTTACCACCAGGACATCTACCAATGCAACTGGCGAATATACTTTTAAAGAACTTCCACTGGGTGGACCGTATACTGTTAAAGCCGCTTATATTGGTTTTGGAGAACAGTCAAGAACAGGTTATAGTTTAAACCAGGGGGATATTGTAAAAATTAACATCAGCATGGAGGAAGCTTCTCAAACCCTCAAAGCAGTAGAAGTAGTGGCTTCGGGTTTAAAGAATAAAACGGAAAACCTGGGTGCGGCCACAGCTATATCTGCAGTAGCCATTACAAAATTACCTGTTAATGGGCGTAACTTTACCAACCTGATGGATCTGAGCCCACTCAGCAGGGGTGGTAACATTTCAGGTCAGTTGGGTTCTTCTACCAACTACACAATTGATGGAATGACTGCAAAAAATCCGACCTCGGCAGGGTCCACAACTAGTCGCAGTGGAGCTCCTTATTCCATCTCTATAGAAGCGGTGCGGGAATTTAAAGTAGTGACTAACCAATACGATGTTTCTTATGGAAGGAGCGGAGGAGGTACCATTAGTGCGGTAACCAAATCCGGTACCAATACCTTAAGTGGAAGTGCTTTTACTTATGGCAGGGCAGGCTGGCTGTCGAGTCCTTATGACATTAGAGGAAATAAGCGCACTGCCGACTTCTCTACTTATCAATATGGATTTTCATTGGGTGGACCGATCATAAAAGATAAATTACATTTCTTTATGGCCTGGGATCACCAGAGAGATGCCCGTCCGCTCATCATTGCAGATGTACAATCTCCAACAGATGAGGCCAGGTTCAATATCACCCGGGCCACATTGGATCAATTTGTAGGTATTGCCAGATCAAAATACGGGGTTTCAAGTTCTCCTCAGTACGGCTCTTTTAATAAACAACGTGGATCAGATGCCGCCTTTGCCCGTTTAGACTGGCAGATCAATGAGAAAAATTTGTTGACTATCCGGGATAACTACACCAATGACAGGAACCCGCTCGGCTTGGAAGACAATACAAAAATCAATTTATACGAATCTTATGGTAATGACAAAAACGTAGATAACAGCTTATTGGCTACTTTACGTACCTCTATCAATCCAAAAGTAACCAATGAATTGAAATTACAACATCTGTATACCTATCAGAAGAGCAGCCCCGGCGACCAGTTACCTGCTGCTAATATTCCGCGTGCGATTGTTGAAAATGTTGTTTCTTCCATTGCAGGCTCCAACAAATCTACTGATATTGAACTTGGAGGACACCGTTTTGCACAGGAAGGCTTTACCAACAATGTGATCCAGCTGGTGGATAACCTATATTACAATACCGATAAGATTAAGTACACTTTTGGTGCAGATCTGATGTATACCCGTGCGCATTCTACTTATGGTAGTGAGGTCAATGGCCGTTTCCACTTTACCAATGCAGATAAAGCTACCGCCATAGATAACTTTCAGAACCTGGTTCCTTACCGTTATTACAGAGAAGTTCCGCTTGTGGCAGATCCAAGTGTAAAAGCAGGGATCCTGAATACAGCGATTTATGGTCAAATGCAGACAAAACTTGCGCTTGGTCTGGATATGACTGCTGGTTTACGTGTAGACTATGGCCATTATCCCAAATCACCGTTTAACCAATTGGTTTTCGATGAACTGGGTTTACGTACAGACAATAAGCTGAGCTCTTTTCTGATCCAGCCACGTATCCAGTTTACCTGGGATGTGAATGAAAAACATACCGATTTTATCCGTTTGGGCGCGGGTATCTTTGCCTCAGACATTAACAATTATATGACCATTAATAACCTGGTTTTTGATGGTAAACATTTAGGTACAGTGGATGTAAGGGGAGCAAACGTTCCGGTACCCAATTTCCCAGGTTACCGTGCGGATCCATCAACTACGCCAACATTAGCACAGTTTCAGTTGCCAACAATTAATACCAACGGTAAAAATGCACAGGTTCCGGTGGTCTATAAAGCCAACTTATCTTACAGTCGTTTTATCACAGACCGTTTGAAAGTGGGCATTACTGGTTATGCCACTTTAGGCCGCCATAATTATATGTATGTAGACCGAAACATGGCGCTAGATCCGTATTTCACCTTAGCGAATGAAGATAACCGGGGTGTATACGTACCAGCAAATACCATTGATACAAAAACTGGTTCACCAGACTGGCAGAGAGGCCGGATCAGTAATAAACTGGGCCGCGTTCTGGAACTCAACAGTGATGGTAAAGTAAACCAGTTTGCCATGGTAATTGACGCCACTTACCGGTATTTTAAGGATGGTGAGATCTCTTTCAGTTACACGCTAAATGATACCAAAGACAATACTTCTTATAACGGGAACGTAGCCAATACCGCAACACTATCCCTACCGGTGAAAGACAATCCACGGGACCTAAGCAAAATGAGCTATTCAGACAACCAGTTCAGACATAAAATTGTGTTTTATGGGACCCTGCCTACGTTTTACGGTGTAAGTGTGGGGATTCGTTACTCCGGTATCGGCGGAACCAGATATTCTCTGCTTTCCGGCGGAAATACAAATGGAGACTTTGTTGATAAAACCAATGACCTGGCTTTTATTTTTGATAGGAATAACTCAAGTGTGCCGCAGAATGTCCGTGATGGTTTACAAGCGATTTTAGACAACCCGCTGGCCAGCCAGAGTTTAAAGGATTATATCCTGAAATATTCGGGTAAAATGGCTGAAAGAAATGGTGGCGTTAACAGCTTTTACGGTGTATTTGACCTGAGGGTGAGCAAAAAATTCAATTTCTATAAAACACATAATCTTGAAGTATCCTGCGACATTTTTAACCTGGCTAACCTCCTGAAGAAAACATGGGGTGTTAATGAGTCTCTGGGTAATCAGGCTTTATACGCTTTGGGTGTTCCTGCAGCAGGAAGTAACCCGGCTTTGCCGAATTTTGACAATGTTAAAAATCAATTTAACTACAGGGTGAATAATTCTGGTATCGTTACACCTTCTGGGAATCCTTATCAGTTCCAGATCGGGCTGCGGTATGGGTTTTAGGAATTCATAAATATAATGTTTGGGAAGGACCGGTATATCTGGTCCTTCTTTTATTAGGAATGGACTGTATGATGTATGGAGTGGGGGGATTGATCATATGTTTTCATAGGGAAGTTCCAGATTTATTTGGACCGATATGTTGCACAACGTCTCTTTCAATAAAAAAAGGCCAATTTTTCAAAATTGGCCTTTTTTATTGAAAGAATATATAATTTTCTTAATTGACTACTGTCGAAGGAATCACAACAACTTTGGCGTAAATTGTTTTTGTAGGGCGTATAGCTTGAGTGTCTTGATTATCTGAAGATTGTATGTCAAATACTATACCGCCAGCAAATAATTCATAGCTATATGCATCAACATTATATACAAAAGGTAATTGAATGTCTCCTGCATCATCTGCAGGATGATTGATATAAACCAACACACCTTCATCCGAAAGTGTAATCTTATCTAAATTTGAATTATTCCATGTATAAGAATACTGTGTTCCATCGGTGCTTTTAACCCATTGATTAGGCTCTATCTTAAGAAGATATGTTTTGCCTGTTACCTCTTGAACTATCGTTTCCTTCTTGCATGAAGCCAGGCCCAGCGTAGCTATGCATAGTAATAGTAAAATTTTTATTTTCATATTTCTGTGTGTTTTAGTTTTCCCTGCAAATATTTTGCCATAAAGATTTTATACGAAATAGAAATCTGTTTTCAAGAACGTTTATTCGACAAACCGGGGATTTTACCAGATGAAACAGAAGTCTGTTTAACCGAGGCTAATCTTTGTACCAGGGTAAATATTTAGGTGTGACCACCTGAAGTGTAGGTTGATTTGGATGGAGTTTTTTGCTATTCAGTACATCTTCATACAAGCGAAGATAGTTGTCTGCCATTTGCTTCAGGTTGAAATGGGCAACTGCGTAGTCATGGCAAATCTGATTACTAAACTGATCTACACCTTTTAATCCTTCAGTAAGAACAGATCGGCTATTACTGAGCAGTCCAACTTCCGGGCTAACCAGTTCTGTTAAAGAACCATATGGCGTACCAAAAACCGGGCAGCCAAAATAAAGACTTTCTATAATGGCAATTCCGAAAGGCTCATTCCATAAAACAGGAAAAAGGAGCGCTTTAGAATGTTTCATTACAGCAGATTTCTCTGCATTATCCACCATTCCCTTAAAGCTGACATTTAGATTTGGCGTAAAACGAAAACCCATTTTAAAGTTGAGGCGGTGGCCACCTAATACCACCAACTTATTTCCACTGGCTGTTGCGATATCAATAGCACCTTTTACATTTTTAACCCGCCATGCTGCTTTCGCTAAGAAATGAGTATAGGAGCGTTTTCCGGAAAGATCCGGTTTTGGATAGTCATCAGGATCCAAACCATGATGAACGTAGGCAGAAGCGCCGTAACGGCTGGCATGGTTGCCGGAAACAAAAACAGAATTTTGATCTAGTAATTCCCCAAAACCTGGATTGCCATGCACTGAAACCAGGTAAGGTTTTTTATGAAAACCAGGCATCTGATAGTTAAAATGGACAATATCTATATCATCAGGTACCTGCAGGTTGATGTCAACGGCGGGATCGAAAACCAATACTTTGGCGAAAGGGCATTCAGAACCTGCACCAACCAGATAGGTTACCTGATGGCCTTGTCTGTTCAGTTCTTTACCGAGCCACCAGATTACTCTTTCCGTACCACCGTATTTAGTAGCGGGAATCCGGGTATTGTTGACGATCAATATTTTCATTAAGTTATAATTATTAATGCTTTGTTTATTGTTTTGATTTGTATTAATGAGCTCATGAACTCGGTTTGTTTTTTAAGGGTTATGAAGCTATCATAAGCATATTCTTTTCAGTTTGCATACTGCTGCACATGGTGGTTTCATACCACTGCAAATATCCCAATAAAAGCGTAAAACAGAAGGAATAAATAAAACCGGGAAAATCCTGAAGAATGAGATGCAGGTACAGCGGCTCTTATTGTCAATAAATGAGTGGGTTATCTTCGAAAAGCCATCAAACTTATAGGACAATTAACATGCAATTAATATTGGGAATTTAAATTTGAGAACACTCATTTACCATGAAGAAAGAACGCTATCAAATTGAAAAGGAGTTACGGTTTAAATCTATTTATCTGGCAACTTTTGACAAACTCAACTCTTTATTTTTACGCTCATTTAAAGATCAGGACCTGGTGCATGATGCGCTGCAGGAAGCTTATCTGAAACTCTGGGAAAAACTGGAAGAACAGGAAGAAGGGGGAGATTGTATGCCTTTTCTGTACTTCTATACCCGCAACTATGCCCTGAAGCAAATTTCCAGGAATATTAAACGCGATTTGCTACAGAAAGACCTTTTTAGGGGAGCAGATCAAACCGATATGGAAAGGGAACTTGAGCATAAGGAATATCAGGTACAGCTCAGCCGGGTGGTGGAGGATTTGCCCCAAAAAAGAAAAGAAGTATTTCGTTTATTTAATGAAGAAGGTTTAAGCTACAAAACTATTGGAAGCAGACTAGGCATTTCAAGTAAAACAGTGGACAGTCATCTTACAAAAGCCACCAGAGCAATTAAGAGAGATCTTTGTTCTATTTATGGTATTGTGAAGATCTTTCTGATCCTTTTTGTATGCTGATTTATTTACATTTGATTCATATTAATTTAATCCTTAAATTCGACCTATATTTTCTTGCTAAAAGCAGTCAATATTAAAATGAATTTAAGGTTTGCTTTGTGGAGCAAACCTTTTTTTATTTAAGCTGATTTATTGAATTTGACGCTGAAAAATAAGCTGCGGGCTTCTTAATGTTGTGCTTCCGTCTGCCGGAGCGGGTCCTATTCCGAAGGAAATGATGTTATTGGGTATCCATATGGAGAGTTGGTCGACAGAATATTCGAGGTAACTGCAATTGAATTCCTCAATGCTCATTACTTTTTTATGATTCCCCGTAGGCGTTGCATCGTAGCCCTCAATAACATAGAAGATCATACTGGAATCGAAACTGGGGTCAATTACGTTTGGATGGGGTAATTGGATATAGGTACTGAACTTATCTTTCCTGATCCCTTTCAGGGTCTTGTTTTTCAACGGAATGAGCGTACCACCAAAATCATATAAAGAGATTTCAATGTCCATAAGGTCTGGTAAGATCTTATCTGTGGTCACAAATCTTATTAAAAGACTATCTGTCTGTGGCTTCACGGTAGGGTCAAGGTTGTCTACGAGTATTGTTGTCCCATTAAAAAAGCAGGTTAATGAAATGGGTTTCCTCGGTTCGATCATAACTGTGGTATCCAATATTTTCTTTTTCTGTAAATCGACAATGGAGATTTGTCTCTTACCGGCTTCCAGTTTAATGTTTACAGTTTTACCCTCAAGGGTATCTTTAAGAACTCCATCTACCTGTAATAAAACAGGGCTGGAACCACTGGGCGATGTTAAACTGATTGAAAACTGGCCAAATGAAGGAACTTCAATGATTTCTCCGTTCTTTTTACAGGAAAAAATTAGCATGGGTATGGCAAGCAGGAGAATAAAAAGGGTACTGTTTTGTTTCATGTTTTATGGATTAAACAACCCTCTGCCGGTTATGCCGGCAGAGGGGGGCTTTTAACTATATCGTATATTAAATCAGAAAAGACACAGGATTACAAGTATGGATTGGTTTGAGGGGTATAAGTTGCCCAGTTGTCATCCCAACGGGCTGCAGTGTTAGCACCAAATGCGCCAAGGTAAACAGGAGTTGTATCAAATGCAGTTAATGCACCACCTGGATGTGTTACACTGATGCTTGAAAAACTAGCTCCAGTTGCTGCAGGTGAAGGTGTTGGAGCAGTTACATAACGGAAATCAGGAATTGGTTTTGTAACTGTACAAATGTTTACATTGAATGGGTTTACCAATCTGATGAAGGCATTTGTAGAGGTCGCTGTGCTGGTGGTTACACTAAATGGACTACCTGAAGTTGCTGCAGTGAATCCATGAACCAGACTGTTTCCAAAGAAACTTCCAGTTGTAGTTGCACCAGAAATGTTAGCGCCCGTTACAAAACCGGCAACGATAGAATTACTTACTTTATAAGCCGAATTTACTCTGAACAATGCACCATTGCTTGTTGTGAACGGCGCTGCAGTTGGAGCAGATGGCTGGCCAAGGATCGTAAAGTTAGACAACACAGGCTGGGTTAAACGTGAAGCATCAACCACAACTACCGGGCTGGTGATGTTATTGCTCTCAATGCCGTTAGGACTGCTTGAATAAGTCAAACAAGGAACTTTTACAGAAACTGCAAATTGGATAGAACCCTGATATCCCTGGTCAAAATCAAAGTCGTCATCATTGTTGCCATAAGAAACAAGATATTTTGCGTTTGCAGAGCCTCCAAAGAATTCAAAAGCATCATCAGCACCATAACTTACCTGGATATGATCTAAAGTAGTAGCAGATCCAACACCACCAAGTGTAAGTCCGTTTAATTCGTTACCATCGCTGATCACATCGCCGGCAAATTCAATACGTACATATTTCAGCGTACCTGAATTGTCTGCTTCTATAGAACCACCATATTGAATAACGTCAGTAGAAAGGCCAAGGTCGGTCATGTACTCTGGTTTCATTCCTTCAACAGCCTGGGTAGAAGCTACGTTGGTTTTACCGTTTCCAAGAAGTACAATACCTCCCCAGTCTCCAGGAGTACGGCTGCTGGCCGCCTGATTACTTGTAAATACGATTGGGTTTGCTTCAGTACCGCTGGCTTCCAGTTTACTTCCTTTAGTGATGGCAAGGAATGAAGGCTTAGAAGTAGGTGTAGGCTTCTTGGTTCCTTTAATATAAGTTCCAGACTGGATGGTCAGCGTAGCATTGTTGGTTACAAAGGTTGGTCCGTTAATGATCCATACCCTGTCATTGGTCAATGTTGTATTTGTTGAAATCACATTAGGAATTGTTTGGGTAGGATCTGGAATATTACGTGTATCTTCCAGTCCGGCAGATGATGAGCGATCAAAATTTCCTGATCCTGTGTTACTTCCCTGATCTTTCTTACAAGCAGAGATAAAAACTATTAGTGACAGTGCAATAATTAAAAATGAATTTTTTTTCATGATAATTTTCTTTAGATTTTAGATTTGAGCGAGTCGTTGTGGCAACTCTTTTTTCATGGATTGATTTTTCTTTGATTGACCTCCTCTTTCTTAATTTATATAGGGTATAGTTAAAAGCGATAACTGAAACTCAGGCTATAAGTCGTTCCGTTCCGTATACGTCCGGCTACAAGATCATAACCTGGGTTATAGGAGGTTCCTTTAGGATCTGCTTGTCCTTCGGCCAATTGATAACTTGCACCGGGAACATCCTGAACCGAAGGTTCTCCTTCTTTGAAGCGTGGGTTTCCTTTTGGATATTGATTCCTGTAAATGATGGTTTCTGCGTTGAGCAAGTCACTGATGTTGAATTTTACCTCGGCGCGTTGCTGTTTCAAGAATTTGTAATTGACCTGTAGGTCCACCAGATTACGTGGTTTCTCATATTCATCATAAGAGATACCTGCAGAAGCAAAGACAATACGTTTACCGTACCGGTTATATAAAACGTTGAGCCCAAATTGTTTACCTGTGTAATTTATCCCAGCATTGATAATGTATGGCGATTGACCGTATAGAGGCCTGTCTCTTTTATAGCTGTCTCCTTTCAGGTCTTTACTGGGCTCCAACTCAACACTGGCATCCAATAAGGTTAAACTCCCAGACACAAAAGTATTCTTTAGAAATCCGGCATCCGTGCTAACGAATTCCAGTGATTTTCTAAAATCAATTTCCAGGCCCAGGTCTTTGGCTGAGGCCAGGTTGGTATATTTATAGGATGGCTGACCAGAGGTTCCTAATAGCTGTAGTTCAATTGGATTTTTGAATTTTTTGTAAAATCCTGATATGGAGATGATTTCTCCTGGTGAGGGATAGAATTCATAGCGCACATCCGCATTTTCTATAGAGGTGCTTTTTAAGCTGCTGCCAAAGATACCCCTCATGAGAACGGGATCAAAATATTCGAAACTTGACAACTCCCGCAAATCCGGACGGGCAACTGTTTTATACCAGGCCGCCCTGACGTTCATTTTCTCATTAAGTGCATAGATAAAATTGGCAGAAGGTAACCAGTCTGTCTTTTTTAAACTGATGAGTTCTTCTTTTCCTGTATTGGGATTCATATTGGCTACGTTCTGATCGTTCTTTTCTGCCCGCAGGCCGGTAATCAGACGTAACTTCGGAGTTAGTTTTAAATCAAACATTCCATAAAAGGCATTCAAGCGCTGAAAGCCATTATAGCCTAAACCCGATCCTTCTGAACTGACGTCTTTTCCACCACCGGAAATGGGATATAAATAAAGACCACTATTTGCAAAATTTGTAGAGTTGTAGATGTCATAATAGGCCATACCTGAGTAATCTACGGTACCACCAGATGCTTGTGTCAAGTACCTGATGCGAAAAATGTCTGCTCCGAAATCTGCTTTCCTGTATTTGCCCTGATATCCCAGTTTGAAGCTTTGGTTCAGGTTCAACAGGTTAAAGGGAACTTGGAAATTAGCCGCCCAGGTATAGAGCTTTTCTTTTAGTTTGGAATAATAGAGAGAGCCTAAACTTGCTTGTAAATCCGTAAAAACGGGATCGTAAAGATCTTCGGGGCCTGTTGGAGCTCTTCTCCTGTCCATGATCTTGGTAAAGGGCTGATCACGATTCAGATCGGCCATGCTGGCCTGCCAGTCAAATTTTATACCCCTTTCGCCAAGGCTATGTTCACCTGATAATACAGACTGGAAGAGTTGGTTGATAATCACCACATTGCTATAGTCACTAACCATAAAACCATTATTCGCGAGATCGGTTCCTTCAAATTTGTACAATAAGTCTGACAATTTTCTGTTATAGGTGTTTTTCAGCGTAATCTTGTTTTTACCAAAACGGTAAGCCAGGCCTAGAGATCCACCTAAAGTAGTGGTAAAAGTATAATCAGTTCCTGTATAGTCATTTACTGTTGCCTGATAACGATCGTTCTGATCGGCTTCCTGTTCATTCCGGTAAGTCAGAGCGGCAATAATACCGAGCGTATTTTCTTTAAGGTGAATGCTTCTGCCCAGACTGAACTGATAATTTTGTGCCGGTAATGCTGTGTATTTACGCATAGCCCAGTTGTTGGGAAGTGTAGACAAGAAGGATGCGGCTTGTTTTCGCTGTTCTGTGTTTTTTGGGTCCCGTATCTGGGGGATCATTTCAATATATTGCTTAAAGGTCATACCGGTGGGTCGGTCGTAATGACTATCGCCGAAACCCAGATAAGCGTATTTGCTTCTGCCCAATCCGATAAAATCTTTACCGGTCGCCCTGGAATTGTATCCTGTACCTACAGTGAGCTGCGTGAAATTCTCGTCTGGAATATCCTTGGTCGTAATTTGTACCAATCCACCTGTAAATTCTCCGGTCAGGTCGGGAGTAGCGGTTTTATTGACTACGATATTATCAACCAGTGCACTCGGAACCATATCAAAGGCAAAGTCTCTTCTGTTGGGTTCGCTGCTGGGCAGTGGTGCACCATTCAGCATCAGGTTATTATAACGGTCGCTAAGGCCCCTGATCACCACATATTTGTTTTGTGAAATCTGCAGTCCGCTTACCCGTTTGAGTACTTGTGCCGTATTGTTATCTGGTGTCCTGCTGATTTGTTCAGCTGTGATCCCATCACTTAAAGCTGCATTGTTCTTTTGACGTGCATACAAACCCTCGATAGATGCTTTTTTATAGCTGGCAGTTACTACTACCGCATTCAGAGATTTTGAATCAGGTTTTAGCAAAATGTCAAGCGGCGTATTTTGACCTGCTTTGATCGTTACATCGGTGATTCTCTTGGTTTGATAACCCATAAAAGAAACTTCTATTGCATAAGTTCCAGGCTCCAGGCTTTGCTGATATGTACCGTCGGTGGCACTTTGAAAGCTCATACTGGTGGAGAGGATTTTGATGGATGCCCCGGGCAGCGTTTCTCCTTTATCATCCATAATGCGGCCTGATAATTTTCCTGGTTTTTGCTGTGATTTCCGGAGATTAAATTTCTCGGGTGATTCTATACGGATGGATACCTCGTTGCGCAGTACCTCGTATTCGACAGGAAGTTCTTTGTGCATTCTCCGTAAAGCTTCCTCCATGGTGACCTTCTTAAAGACAAGGTGGTGGACAACAACCTTTTTTGCCGCTTCTTTGTCGTAAAAGAAATCATAGGTGGTTTGAGACTTTAGAATGCCAATCACTTCATTGAGGTTTTGGTTGGTAATCTGCAGATCGATAAGCGGTTTGCTCGAAGCGGATTGCCCTTTTGCAGGATTGATCAGGAAGGCAATGGGGATAGAAATTGCAAGTAAACTCAATTTATTCCGTAAAAAAATAATTAGTTTTGTAGTTATGTGCATAAAGTTGTAGTAGTAGAAATTCTGCTATTCAATTTTGTGATGAGGAGTGTCAGTTCCAGTGACATTCCTCTCTTTTTTTATAGGGTAGATATTGAGAAGGTGTTTATTGCTCAATTACATAGTTGTGGTCTCCTTTCTTATGGTGGTGTAATCCGTGGATAAATAAAATCCTGGTTAAGGCCAGTTCTGCATTATCCCGGTAGTAATTTCCGGTGATCCTTTTGTTGTCCAGCAGGCTTTCATCAGAAACGCTGATCTTGAGTTCAAATGTCCGCTCTACTCTTTTCAGGGCCTCTTTCAATGGCAGGTTTTCAAAGACCAGTTTACCATGGGTAAACAGCTCCTGCTTGTCCGAAATGTCTACTGATTTGACGTTTACTTGTTCATTTTTTCGGGAAAAGCCCAGCAATTGCCCAGGACGCAGCATTTCCTGAGATTTGCCAGCATTTACCCGAACACTTCCGGTAACCAGCATGACACGGGTTTCGGCTTCATTCTCGTAAGCTTCGATATTAAATGAGGTACCCAGAACAGTGGTGGTTAATTTTCCGGCCCTGACCTGGAAAGGTTTTTTAACATCGTGTGTTACATTAAAATAAGCCTCTCCGATTAAGCTTACCTGCCTGAGGGAACCGGCAAAGTTTCTTTTATTGTAAGTGATCGTTGTTCCCGGATTCATCCAGATTTTGGTCCCGTCGGCCAGTTCTACCATTTTCAGATTCCTGCCCTTGTTGGTGATTTTTGTGAGAAGGGTGCCTGTTTCAGCAGCGGCCTGCTTTTGTCTTTTGAGGTATAAAAGACCACTCGCTGTGCAAATAATGATGACCGCTGCAGCTATTTTAAACCAGGGGCTAAAGCGGGTGATTTTTCGTTCATTTACCTGGTTTTGCTGTTGTTTAATGTTAGAAGTTAATTCTTCAAAAAACATCAGCTTGTATTGTTCATCCACAGCTGGGGGATGGATGGCGTCCTGCTCTTTAATATATTCGTCAAGGAGGTTTAAGTGATCTCCCTGCAAATAATCCTGCACCTGTTTCTTCTCCCAGTTGTTGCTCTTTCCTTCAAAAAATCGCTTTAATATCTCTTTATTCATTATTCTGCTTATTTAGCACGTTTCCCGCTCTGTTTTCTTCAGCTTCTGTTGGTGCCTTTTATTAGATAATCTCCGGGAAGCCGAATCTCCCTACCCGATGCACACATTTTTTTATAAAAAGGATAGGAAATATTTATTTTTCTTTAGCGTAGGGAATAAGCCTTGTTCAAAGATTATATAAGAGGTGGTGTACTTATTTTTTGAAACGTGAAATTAATTCAAAACAGAATATCTGAGATTTTCCTTGTACTGCTTGCCTTTTCAATGGTCTTGGGATGTAAAAAAGAGCCTCAATCGGATAAGCTTACAGGCGGCAATCGCTGGATTCTGGACAGTATGCGTGTATATTATTATTGGAAAGACCAATTACCGTTGAATCCACCCGATCAGGTGAATGCGAGTTCCTTCTTTAAATCCCTGCTTTATGCTGCCGACCGGTTTTCTTTCCTGGATAATCCGGATGAAGAAAGAAAGGAGTACTCCTCATTTTCCTGGTACGGCTTTGAATATGCTTTGCTGGAGCGTGAAAACCACCCCGGAGAACTTATAGGGACAATCACCCTGGTTGTTCCCGATGGACCTGCAGACAGAAAAGGATTGGTACGGGGTGATATTTTTACTGCAGTAAATGGTATAGCACTTCAACAGGCAAATATAGATCAGATTGCTAAAATATTAAGGCTGGGTTCTGGTGTGCAGTTGTCTTTGGCCAATTCTGTTGCAGGTGAACTGGTGCCGGGAAAAAGCATAGATGTGCAATACGCACGACATAATGAGCTGCCTGTTTACCTGACTAAGGTGTTTGATGTGCATGGTAAAAAGACTGGATATATTTTTTACAACCAATTTTCAGGCAGTTATGATTACCAGATATTAGAATCTTTGAGCAGGCTTGGGAACCAGGGGATTACAGACCTTGTGATTGATCTTCGCTACAATCCTGGCGGAGATGTTTCGACGAGCGCGAAAATTGCCGGGGTATTGAGCAATACAACAGCAGATCAGACTTTCGTTATTTATCAGGGCAATAGCAAGGCGGGAAGAAGAATAAGTTCATTTCAGAAAACGATGCGGGAGAATGCCTTTGAACCTCAGTTGTTTAGTGAGTTGCTGAATTACCGCCTGGCACTGAGTCGCGTTATGGTATTGACTTCAGGATCTACGGCTTCGGCTGCCGAGTTGCTGATCAATAATTTAAGACCATATACCAGGGTGATTCAGATTGGGAGCAAGACCATGGGTAAAGACATGGCAAGTTTCGCTATTGCTGATCTGCGCAGCCCAAAGCTGGTGAATATGGTCTTGCATCCGTTGATCTTTAAGTTGTTCAATGCACAGAATTCCGGGAACTATGAAACGGGGTTAAGGCCAGATTACGAAGTGGACGAATTTTCTGACTTGCCTTTGAAAGCATTTGGCGACCCGAATGATCCTCTATTAAAAAAAGCACTTGAAATTTCCGGGAGCCAGGCTGTAGCTACAGCCTTGTTGAAAAGCTCGTATACAGGATCTGGAAATTTAAAATATCATTCTGCCACGATCAGGAACCGGGAACATGCCATTCTGGAGATCAGCAAATGACCCGCATAGCAAAAAAGGCAATATCAGAATGACATTGCCTTTTTGTACTATTTGAAACCTCGTTATACCAGATATTCAAACAGCGTCTGGTCGTTGTTCAGTTCAATAATGTCAAACTTAAATTCTTTCATTCGTTGAACCAATGCTTGATAATCCGCTTTATCGGCCAGTTCAATCCCCACTAATGCCGGTCCGTTTTCCTTATTGGTTTTCTTGATGAACTCAAAACGGGTAATATCGTCATGCGGACCGAGTACGCTGTTCACAAAAAGCTTTAAGGCACCTGGTCTCTGCGGAAAGCGTACAATAAAATAATGCTTAAGTCCTTCATACAGTAAAGACTTTTCTTTAATCTCCTGCATGCGTTCAATGTCATTATTTCCTCCGCTGATGACACATACCACTTTTTTGCCTTTGATTTCTGATGCACACGCGTTAAGTGCGGTTACGGATAAAGCTCCTGCAGGTTCAACTACAATGGCATCCTCATTATATAGTTTTAAAATGGTGGTGCAAACCTGGCCTTCGGCAACAGAAAGCATTTTATCCAATACCTTTGCGCATAGGGGGTAGGTTAATTCACCTACCCGCTTTACAGCAGCTCCGTCAACAAAACGGTTGATATCGTCTAAAGTTACCGGTCCGCCTTCTTTAAGTGCCTGCAGCATGGATGGGGCACCTTCAGGCTCAACACCAATCAGCTTGATCCCGGGTTTTTTATTTTTCAGGTAAGTTCCTGTACCAGCGGCAAGGCCGCCACCGCCAACCGGCATGATCACTACATCCGTATCGGGCAGGTCCTCCAGTATTTCCACGCCAACGGTTCCTTGCCCCTCAATAACACTATAGTTGTCGAAAGGAGGGATGAAGGTCATGTTGTGCAGTTTTGTATAGGCCAGTGCTTCGGCCAGGCAATCGTCAAAAGTATCACCCACCAGAACAAGTTCTACATGGCCATTGCCAAACATTTCTGTTTGTTTTACTTTTTGCCTGGGTGTAATTTCAGGCATAAAGATGACACCCCTGGTGCCCAGCTTATCGCAAGAGAAAGCCACACCCTGGGCATGGTTACCGGCACTTGCACAAACGATCCCCTGGCTGAGCTGTTCGGCACTCAGCTGACTAATCATATTGTAGGCGCCACGTAATTTGTAGGAACGTACAACTTGCAGGTCTTCACGCTTCAGGTAAACTTCAGCTTCGTATTTTTCAGATAATTTGGCATTGTATATCAGCGGGGTACGTTTTACAATACCTTTAAGCCGCTTTGAGGCTGCCTCAGAATCCAGTTGAATCAAATCAGTCATTTTTTAGATGTTGCTCGCCAGCCAGTCGCCTACTTCGCTTGTTTTATATGCTTTGTTTTTTCCAGACAAATCCTCGGTTACAATTCCTTCGGCCAATGATTTGTTGACAACTGATCTGATCAGCTCTGCTTCTTCTTTTAAGCCGAAGGCATCTTCGAACATCATCGCAGCAGACAATACGGTAGCCAGAGGGTTGGCAATGTCTTTACCTGCAGCCTGCGGATAAGAGCCATGAATTGGTTCAAACAAAGAAGTATGCACACCGATAGAGGCAGATGGCATTAAGCCCATAGAACCAGAAATTACTGAAGCTTCATCTGTTAAAATATCGCCAAACAAATTCTCTGTGATCAATACATCGTACGAGCTAGGCCATTGTACCAAACGCATAGCTACCGCATCTACAAACTCGTAGCTTACTTCAACTTCAGGATAATCTTTTTCCATATCCTGTACGGTTTCTCTCCACAAACGTGAAGATTCCAATACATTGGCCTTATCTACACAACACAATTTCTTGCTGCGTGTCATGGCCATTTCAAAACCTAATTTAGCTAATCGCTGAATTTCTGCCCGGGTATAGGTACAGGTATCGAAAGCCGTATTGCCATCGTCTTTTCTGCCTCGCTCACCAAAATAGATACCGCCAGTCAATTCACGCAGGATGATCAGGTCTGTACCTTCAATGCGCTCTCTTTTTAAAGGAGAATTGTCTATTAAGGAAGGGAAAGTGAATGTTGGGCGTACATTGGCAAATAAGCCCAGCTTCTGGCGCATTTTTAGCAAACCTTGTTCCGGACGAACGGTAGCTTTAGGATCGTTGTCAAAACGTGGGTGGCCAATGGCGCCAAAAAGTACAGCATCAGCAGCCATACAAATTTCATGTGTAGCATCTGGATAAGGTTCGCCAACCGCATCAATTGCAGCTGCTCCTGTTATTCCTGATGTCCATACAATTTCGTGGTTAAATTTCTTTGCTATAGCATTTGATACTTTAACAGCCTGTTCTATAACCTCTGGTCCGATTCCATCTCCTGCTAAAAGAGCAATATTAAGTTTCATATATTCTTAATTGTGTTTTTTGTTTGTTTATTTTATATCAGTTTTGGTGTTTTTAAAGCCCTCGGGCTTAAATAATATTCAGCATTTTCTGGGTGGCCTTAATGGCACAAACCGTTTGATCTGAATCCAATCCTCTGGTGATAAAGACTTTCTTGTCCGTTTCCCAGGTAATCACGGTTTCGCACAAAGCATCCGAATTACTGCCGGGGGCAATGCGCACGGTATAATCGATCAGTTTAGGTAAATTCCGCTGTTTCTTGGCGTAAACCTTATTCAGTGCATTCATAAAGGCGTCAAATTGCCCGTCGCCCTGTGCGTGCTCCTCAAATTTTTCGCCCTCAATTAACACAGAAATGGTTGCAGAAGGACGTAAACCCATCGCATTGGTCAGTACATAGGATTGCACGGTGACTTTCTCTTCGTACAAGGAGCTATCAAGTACATCAGAAATGATATAAGGCAAATCTTCCTTGGTTACCGTTTCCTTTTTATCGCCCAGTTCAATGACCCGCTGGGTAACTTTTTTCAGATCGGCATCATTTAGCTTTAAACCCAGTTCCTGCAAGTTTTTCTCAATGTTTGCTTTTCCTGATGTTTTTCCAAGCGCATATTTCCGCTTTCTTCCAAATCTTTCCGGAAGGAGGTCGTTGAAATATAGATTGTTCTTGTTGTCGCCATCTGCGTGGATACCCGCTGTTTGGGTAAATACACTGTCGCCTACAATGGGTTTGTTAGAAGGGATTCTTACGCCGGAGAAGGTTTCGACCAGTTTGCTGACTTTATAAATGGACGACTCTTTGATCTGTATATCTACCTCAGGTACAAAATCTTTAATCACAGCAACAGCACTGGCCATTGCGGCATTTCCTGCTCTTTCGCCCATCCCGTTTACCGTCAGATGAAGACCATTGATACCGGCCTTTACTGCTTCCAGCACATTGGCCGTACCCAAATCGTAATCATTGTGGGCATGGAAGTCAAAATGGATACCGGGATATTTGGCCAGCAACTGAGTCAGGAACTTCGTGGTTTCTGCCGGTGTTAAAATGCCAAGCGTATCCGGGAGTAAAATCCTTTTTACAGGTTGGGTGGCCAGGAAATCCAGGAACTGGAAAACATATTCAGGAGAATTACGCATGCCATTGCTCCAGTCTTCCAGATAAACATTGGTGGCAATATTGTTGGCTGTGGCAAGGTCTATCACCTGCTTAATTTCTGCAAAATGCTGTTCGCTAGTCTTCTTCAGCTGATGAGTCAAATGGTTTAGTGAACCCTTGGTGAGCAAGTTCTGAACTTTAACACCTGCATTGCACATCCATTCAATAGAAACACCATTGTCTACAAAAGACAAGACTTCTATACGGTCGGCATAGCCATGCTGGTTTGCCCAGTTTAAAACTGCTTTAACTGCAAGAAATTCTCCATCAGATACACGTGCAGAGGCAATTTCAACCCTGTCTACGTGGAGTTCTTCCAAGAGCAGCTGGGTGATGGTTAATTTTTCTGAAATGGAAAATGACACTCCCGATGTTTGTTCGCCATCGCGGAGTGTGGTATCCATAATCTCTATTTTCCTTCTTTCCATGTAACTGGTTATGATTGATTAAAGAGGAAGATGTAAGGCAAACTCCTCAATTTCTGGTTTTATGCTTTGCAGATAATCGATATCGTCAAAACCATTCATCATATTGTCTTTTTTATAGGCACTAATTTCGAAAGTCTCTTTCTCGCCTGTAGCCAGAAGTGTTACGGTCTGTTCTGGTAAGTTTACTTCCAGTTCTGTTTTGGGATCGGCATGAATTGCAGTAAAGATCTTTTCAGCAAATTCAGGGCTAACCTGTACGGGCAATACACCAATGTTTAAGCAGTTGTTTTTAAAGATGTCTGCAAAAAAACTGGAAATTACGCATCTGAAACCATAATCATACACTGCCCATGCAGTATGCTCTCTGGATGAACCTGATCCGAAGTTTTTACCCCCAACCAGGATTTTGCCGCTGTAAATCGGATTGTTCAGTACAAAATCTTTTTTGGGTGTATTGTCCGGATTGTATCTCCAGTCGCGGAATAAGTTATCTCCAAATCCAACACGCTCAGTTGCTTTCAAAAAACGTGCAGGGATCAACTGATCGGTATCTATATTTTCAATAGGAAGCGGGACTGCAGTGCTTCTTAATGTATTAAATTTATCGTAAGCCATTTTAATGTTTGTTTGTGTTAGACAAGTTCTTCAATTAATGTTCTTGGGTCTGTAACTACGCCGGTAACGGCAGCAGCAGCAGCAACAAGCGGACTGGCCAGCATGGTTCTTGAACCAGGGCCCTGTCTGCCTTCAAAGTTCCTGTTAGAAGTACTTACCGCGTATTTGCCTGCAGGTATTTTATCGTCGTTCATGGCTAAACATGCAGAACAACCTGGCTGGCGTAAGGTAAAGCCGGCTTCAGTTAAAATGTCCAGTAAGCCTTCTTCCTTGATCTGTGATTCCACAATATGTGAACCAGGTACCAGCCAAACGGTAACATCATCGGCTTTGTGGCGGCCTTTTACGATCGAGGTAAATGCCCTGAAATCTTCAATGCGGCCATTGGTGCAACTGCCCACAAAAACAAAATCTACTTTCTTGCCAATCATAGAATCGCCTTCATGAAATCCCATATAATCCAATGATTTGGCATAAGTTGCGGCACCACCTTCAACATGTGCTGCATCAGGAATGTCGTGGGAAATTCCCATACCCATTCCTGGATTGGTACCATAGGTGATCATTGGCTCAATAGTGGAACCGTCAAAGGTCAGCTCTTTATCAAAAACAGCATCAGGATCTGTTTTTAATGTTTTGTAGTAAGCCAGTGCTTTGTCCCAGGCTTCGCCCTTAGGACTAAATTCGCGGCCTTTTACATAGTTGATGGTGGTTTCATCCGGAGCGATCATACCGCCGCGTGCACCCATTTCGATACTTAAATTACAAACCGTCATCCGGCCTTCCATGCTCATGTTTTCGAAAACGTCACCGGCATACTCCACAAAGTAGCCTGTTGCACCCGATGTGGTTAACTGGGAAATGATGAACAAAGCAACGTCTTTAGGGGTAACACCTACACCTAATTTGCCATTTACGTTGATCCGCATTTTTTTAGGTTTTGGCTGCATGATACATTGTGTGGAAAGTACCATTTCCACTTCTGAAGTACCTATACCAAAGGCAATAGCGCCAAAGGCACCATGGGTAGAAGTATGGGAATCACCACAAACGATAGTCGCACCCGGTTGTGTAATTCCATATTCTGGTCCTACAACGTGAACGATACCATTTTTCTGATGGCCTAAACCCCAGTGGCTGATGCCGTATTCATTAGAGTTGGACTCCAGTGCTTTTAACTGGTTGGCAGAAAGAGGATCTGCAACAGGTAAATGCTGGTTAATGGTTGGGGTATTGTGATCCGCAGTAGCGAAAGTGCGTTCCGGGTACAATACTTTTATCCCCCTGCTTTTTAAGCCTAAAAAGGCCACAGGGCTGGTTACTTCGTGAATAAGGTGACGATCAATAAAAAGTACATCTGGACCACCTTCTATCTTACGTACGACGTGCGTATCCCACACCTTATCAAATAATGTCTTGCTCATTTTTTAATTTATTATAAATTCATTTATACGGATGATGGGTTATGCCAATTGTTGCTTACCCATCATCAAGATCAAATCCTGATCGTTAATATCTAATTTATTGTCTGCTACAGTAAGAAAGCGGTGATAGGCATCTGCCAGTTCCTCTTTGCTTAATGTAAAACCTAAGCGCTCCAAATGGAACTTTAAGGCATGTCTGCCGCTGCGGGCAGTAAGTACGATACTGGCATCAGGGAAGCCAACATCTTCCGGGCGTATAATTTCGTAATTTTCACGGTTTTTAAGAAATCCGTCCTGGTGTATTCCAGAGCTGTGTGCAAAGGCGTTACTACCTACAATGGCTTTGTTGGGTTGTACCGGCATGCGCATTTGACTGCTGACCATGCGGCTGAGCTCGTAAAAGTTCTTTGTATTGATATTGGTATTTAAACCCAGGGCCTGATGTGTTTTCAGGATCATGACGACTTCTTCAATAGAGGTGTTCCCTGCACGCTCTCCAATACCATTAATGGTACCTTCGATCTGGCGGGCACCGTTTTGAAGACCGGCAATAGAGTTGGCCGTAGCTAAACCCAAATCGTTGTGACAGTGTACGGAAATAATGGCCTGGTCGATATTTTTTACGTTTTCTTTCAGGAATTTGATCTTGCTGCCGTATTGGTCAGGAAGACAATAACCGTTGGTGTCTGGTATGTTGACCACTGTAGCACCGGCGCCAATTACGGCCTCTATCATTTGTGCCAGGAAATGAATGTCGGCCCGGCCTGCATCTTCAGCGTAAAATTCTATATCTTCTACAAATTGTTTTGCATATTTAACGGCCTCAACGGCTCTGGCCAGGATCTCCTCGCGCGTGCTGTTGAACTTGTGTTTAATGTGCATGTCTGATGAACCAATACCCGTATGGATCCTGGGGCGTTTGGCATATTTCAAGGCTGCAACTGCAGAATCAATATCACCTTTATTTGCCCGTGTTAATGCACAAATGATGGGTTCAGATACGGCCTTGGAAAGCTCTACAACACTCTGGAAGTCGCCAGGGCTCGAAATAGGAAAGCCTGCTTCAATGATATCCACGCCAAGCGCTTCAAGTTCTTTGGCAATTTCAATTTTTTCTGGGGTTGTCAATTGGCAACCTGGTACTTGTTCACCATCACGAAGGGTGGTGTCAAACACATAAACTCTATTCGGATCGTGTAACATAATCTTGTTTTTTAGTTAGTATAGGTTTTTTGTGTAATGGTTTTGACGGATTTTACCTCGCCGTTCTCTAATAAAATTCTTTTCTCTATGCAGTTGGGTATCTGCGATTCAAAATGGCCTACGTAAATCAGTGTGGTGCCATTTTTACACAATTCATCTACCAAGCTGTTAAAATGTTGTGTTTGCTGCTGGTCTAAACCCTGACAAGGTTCATCCAGGATCAATAATTCAGGGTTTTTTACAATGGTTCGGCCCAGCAAGGCCAGTCGTTGTTTACCAAGCGGAAGTTCGTTCACCAGGGTGTCCTTGTATTCCTCCAACCCGAAATAACGGATCAGTTCATCGGCCTGAGCTTTTTTGGTGTAGCCCGGATCGGAAAAAAGACCTGAACTATCATAAAAGCCAGAAACAATACTTTGCCAAACGGTTGCGGAGGGGTCAAAATACCAGTGGAGTTCTGGTGATATTAAGCCAATCCGTTGTTTAATTTCCCAGATACTCTCGCCGCTGCCTCTTTTATTTCCGAACAGATGAAAATCATTGGCGTAGGCCTGCGGATGGTCTCCGCAAATTAAGCTCAATAAGGTAGATTTTCCTGAACCATTATGTCCATGCAATACCCATTTTTCACCTGCTTTAACTTCCCAGCTGATGTTTTTTAACACCTGCTTGTCGCCATAACTTACGTTAACATCAGTCATTTTAATGATCTGTTCTGATGAAAATGGAACAACAGCATCACTTAGAAATGCAGGGACAGGCTTGTTCACGGCCTCCATTTCATTTCTGTTGTATTCACCTGCTGAAATCTCAATCAGTTTACCGGATTCGATGAGGGCAAAATGATCTATACATGCAGGTAATTCATTTTCATTGCTGATTAAAATGAGCTGTGTACCGCTTTTGGCGATCTGTTCCAACAGGGCGTTGAGGTTTTGGCGGGAAAGCGTATCTAAACCATTATAGGGAAGGTCCAGAATCAATAGTTGGGGTTTAAGCCACAGGGCTTTGACCAGTTGTAGCTTTTTGTGCTCTCCGCTGGACAACTGGATTAAAGTGGCATTTTTTTGCCCTGAAAAGCCCAATGCTTCCAGAATGCCCTCTATTTCATCAAATTGAAGGGCATGTTTTTTGCCGAAGTTTTCCAGCTCGGCCTGCACGGTAGCCGTAGTTTCTACAGACTGTTTGTTGTAGCGTTGCTGATAATAGAAATTAGACTGGCCTTCCAGATCTTTAAACTGATGCCAGTTGGCTACATAGTAAACCATTGCCGGTAAACTGCTTTGCGGGTTGAAGCCGAGGGCTATATTCCCGTAACTGTGTGTTAAACCAGCAATGGCTTTTGCTAATGACGTCTTTCCGGTTCCGCTTGCTCCGCAAAGTAACCAGTTTTCCCCCCGGTTTATGGTCCAGCACAAATCCTCAAGTACCGGTTTGTTCCGGTACTTTAAATTCAGGTTTGTGATTTGGACGACGGGTTGTATCATAATTATTAAGCTGTTTTGATAGATTTCATCGCAGTCATGGCTTTTCTTAACTGTGCACCGATAACTTCAACTTCATGTGTACGCAAAGCTTCATTTACGGCAATCAGTGTTCTGTTGTCTACACCAGCATCTTTACCTTCGTTAAAGTTTTTACCAACCAGATCGGTATCTACTTTTTTCATGAAGTCGGCCAACAGGGGCTTACATGCCTGGTCAAATAAATAACAGCCATATTCTGCGGTATCGGAGATGACACGGTTCATTTCAAATAATTTTTTACGTGCAATGGTATTGGCTATAAGTGGTGTTTCGTGTAAAGACTCATAATAGGCCGATTCTGGTTTGATACCAGCTTGTACCATGGTTTCAAAAGCAAGTTCAACACCAGCTCTTACAAAAGCAACCATTAAGGTATAATTGTCGAAATATTCTTGTTCTGCAATTTTAACATCACCTGCAGGAGTTTTCTCGAAAGCAGTTTCGCCTGTTTCTGCACGCCATGCCAACAGGTTTTTATCACCTGCGGCCCAATCTTCCATCATGATTCGGCTGAATTCGCCACTCATAATGTCGTCCTGATGTTTTTGGAACAATGGACGCATGATGTCTTTCAACTCTTCGGAAATTTCAAAAGCTTTGATCTTGGCCGGATTGCTCAATCTGTCCATCATACCGGTTACACCACCATGTTTTAAAGCTTCGGTGATTACTTCTACACCATATTGAACCAGTTTGGATGCATAACCTGCGTCAATTCCTTTTTCAATCATTTTATCGAATGAAAGAATTGAACCAGTTTGCAGCAAACCGCAAAGGATGGTTTGCTCACCCATCAGATCTGATTTTACTTCAGCAACAAATGATGATTTTAATACACCTGCCCTGTGGCCGCCGGTTCCAACACAATAAGCTTTTGCCTGTGCCAAACCTTTTCCTTCAGGATCATTTTCAGGGTGTACTGCAATCAGGGTTGGTACACCAAAGCCACGTACATATTCTGCTCTTACTTCAGAACCAGGACATTTAGGAGCCACCATGATTACCGTAAGGTCTTTACGGATCTGCATACCTTCTTCCACAATATTGAAACCATGGGAGTAGGAGAGTGTAGCACCTTTTTTCATTAAAGGCATTACGGCGTTAACCACTGAAGTATGTTGTTTATCTGGAGTCAGGTTGATCACTACATCTGCATTAGGGATCAGCTCTTC